>Ga0070745_1000197_pt1 | contig 37951 bp, 33 predicted proteins | sample VirMetDEL_Mar_4_FD_77438 | JGI IMG/M metagenome (GOLD analysis project Ga0070745, IMG submission 77438) | Aqueous microbial communities from the Delaware River and Bay under freshwater to marine salinity gradient to study organic matter... | ecosystem: Environmental > Aquatic > Marine > Coastal ...
GAATACCTTGAGCACCTATTGCTCCTTGTGGACCTACAGGACCTAAAGTACCTTGTGTACCTGTTGTACCTTGTGGGCCTGTTGGACCAGTAGGACCTGTGTTACCTGTTATACCTTGTATACCTTGCGCGCCTGTAGTACCTTGTGAACCTGTAGCACCTGTTGTACCTTGTGGGCCTGTTGGACCAGTAGGACCTGTGTTACCTGTTATACCTTGTATACCTTGCGCGCCTGTAGTACCTTGAGTACCAGTAGTGCCTTGAGTACCAGTAGTGCCTTGAGTTCCGGTTGCTCCTTGAGTACCTGTAGTACCTTGGGTACCTGTAGTACCTTGTGGACCTGTTACACCTTGACGTCCTTGAATACCTTGAGTACCTGTTGTTCCTTGTGTACCTGTTGTACCTTGAGGACCAGTAGTACCTTGAGTACCTGTAGTGCCTTGAGTACCTTGAATACTCACAGGAGCACTACCATTTACAGAAATATCAATACCTGTAGCTACAGCTCCTGATTTTTTCATTGTCAGGATAACTGATTGAGTTCCATCTTGAAAATCTACAGTTCCTGATGCTGGTATTATTTGGACGTTTTTAGCCATTTATAATAAATATTATTCTTTAATGTATTCAATTGTTAATTTGTCTACATCTTTTCTTTCTCCATATATTACATAGTAACAATCAATTGTTCCTTCTTCAATTCCTACTACCACTTTTTCTGGGTTTGCAGATATTACATATAGGTTTTGATGTTTACCAATTGGTGTTAAAGTTACTGTTATAGAATCTTCATGTACTAAGTCAACCCAATAATATGGTAATTCAATTATATTGTTATTAGTTAATCTACCTCTAACATATACACCAATTTCTGGACCTTCAAGTACTGAGTATCTTAATCTATGAGGTTCGCCTTTAGATGGATGAGTAATATCAAAGTTTTTAATATTGGCATTAATAACATCAACATTGACTGAAGATCCTGGGGTTGTACCGTTTACAGCTCCTCCTCCGATGTTAATACTTCCTCCAGTTGTATTTACATTTCCTCCGTTGGTTTCTAAATTTCCTCCTCCAATTAAGTTTATATCAGTTCCAGTTCCTACATTTAAAGATCCAGTTACATCAAATGATGTTCCTGTAAATCTTGCTACTTCAACACTATTGTATGCAATTAGTAATGGATGTGTACTTACAGTACCTAATACACCTCGAGTTAACTAACCTTCTAAATATAAGGCAGCTCCTCCTGCTCTTTCATATACTCCTAAAGCAGCAGTACTACTTGATACATGGAGTTGATACAGTGGACTATCTGTACCGATTCCGACTGTGCCTATTACTCCTAATGTACTACCATCAAATGTTAGATTAGATTCACCATTAATAGTAGCTGTACCTGTAGCTGTTAATACACGATCATCTATGTTATTAGTTATAGTAGTTGTACCACTTGTTCCACTTGAGCCAGATGAACCACTAGTTCCTGATGAGCCGCTTGTTCCGCTTGAACCTGAGCTTCCTGAAGTACCACTTGAACCACTAGTTCCTGAAGAACCTGATGTTCCATTAACTCCACTTATACCTGAAGTACCTGAGCTACCACTTGAGCCGCTTGTACCGGATGAGCCTGATGTTCCGCTTGATCCAGAAGTTCCAGAAGAACCAGATGAACCTGACGTTCCTGATGAACCACTTGAACCACTTGTACCTGATGAACCAGATGAACCTGAAGTTCCACTTGATCCTGAAGTTCCAGATGAGCCTGAAGTTCCAGATGAACCTGAGCTACCTGAAGTTCCTGAAGAGCCTGAGCTACCACTAGTTCCTGAAGAGCCACTGGTTCCACTTGATCCTGAACTACCTGAAGTACCCGATGAGCCTGATGAGCCTGAAGTACCACTTGAACCAGAAGTACCTGATGAACCTGAAGTTCCAGATGAGCCGGAGGTTCCGCTTGAACCTGATGAACCGCTTGTTCCAGAGGAACCACTTGAACCTGATGTGCCGCTAGAACCTGAAGAACCGCTTGTTCCTGATGAACCACTTGAACCACTAGTTCCACTAGATCCAGAAGAACCTGAGGTACCACTTGAACCAGAGGAACCACTAGTTCCGCTTGAGCCTGAGCTACCTGAAGTACCACTTGAACCTGAAGAACCTGATGTTCCTGAACTACCGCTAGTTCCTGATGAACCTGAAGTACCAGATGAGCCACTAGTTCCTGATGAACCTGATGAACCACTTGTACCTGAAGAACCTGATGAACCAGATGTACCTGAACTTCCACTAGTTCCTGATGAACCGCTTGTTCCATTTACACCTGATATACCTGAAGTACCTGAGCTACCACTTGAGCCGCTTGTACCTGATGAGCCTGATGAGCCTGAAGTTCCACTTGAACCACTTGTTCCAGATGAACCTGAGGTTCCTGATGAACCTGAGCTACCTGAGGTACCACTTGAACCAGATGAACCACTAGTTCCTGAAGAACCTGAAGTACCTGATGAGCCTGAAGTTCCAGATGAACCTGAGCTACCTGATGAACCTGAAGTACCTGATGAACCACTTGAACCAGATGTTCCTGAACTTCCAGAAGTACCTGAAGAACCGGATGAGCCACTTGTCCCACTTGAACCTGAAGATCCACTTGTTCCTGATGAACCACTAGTTCCACTTGAGCCACTAGTTCCAGATGAACCTGAAGAACCACTTGAACCTGAGCTACCTGAAGTGCCACTTGATCCAGATGAACCAGATGTTCCTGAACTTCCACTTGAACCTGAGGTTCCTGATGAGCCAGAAGTACCACTAGAACCTGAGGTTCCAGATGAACCTGATGAACCTGAAGTGCCACTTGATCCAGATGAACCTGATGTTCCTGATGAGCCTGAAGTACCACTAGAACCTGAAGTTCCGTTAACTCCACTTATACCTGAAGTACCACTGCTACCTGATGAGCCGCTTGTACCTGATGAACCTGATGAACCACTTGTTCCACTTGAACCAGAGGTACCAGATGAACCACTTGATCCACTAGTTCCTGATGAACCTGATGAACCAGAAGTTCCTGATGAACCTGATGAACCAGAAGTTCCTGATGAACCTGAAGTACCTGAACTTCCACTAGTTCCTGAAGAACCGCTTGAACCTGAAGTACCAGATGAACCACTACTACCTGAAGTTCCAGATGAGCCTGATGTACCTGATGATCCTGAAGTACCTGATGAACCTGAAGAACCACTAGTACCACTACTTCCACTAGAACCTGATGTTCCAGAAGAGCCTGATGTACCTGAAGAACCTGAAGTACCTGATGAACCTGAAGAACCACTAGTACCACTACTTCCACTAGAACCTGATGTTCCAGAAGAGCCTGATGTACCTGAAGAACCTGAAGTACCTGAGCTTCCACTAGTTCCTGATGAACCACTTGAACCTGAAGTACCAGATGAGCCTGATGAGCCAGATGTTCCTGAACTTCCGCTAGTTCCTGAAGAACCTGAAGTACCATTTACACCTGATATACCTGAGGTACCTGAGCTACCTGATGAGCCACTTGTACCTGATGAGCCACTAGAACCTGATGTTCCAGAGCTTCCACTTGTTCCTGATGAGCCGCTTGTTCCTGATGAACCTGATGTTCCACTTGAGCCAGATGAACCACTAGTTCCTGATGAGCCGCTTGTTCCGCTTGAACCTGAGCTTCCTGAAGTACCACTTGAACCACTTGAGCCACTTGAGCCTGATGTACCTGATGAACCGCTTGATCCAGAAGTTCCTGATGAGCCACTTGAACCTGAAGTGCCACTAGAACCACTTGTTCCTGAAGAACCTGAAGTTCCACTAGAACCACTAGTTCCACTTGAACCTGAAGAACCACTAGTTCCTGATGAGCCGCTTGAGCCAGATGTTCCTGAACTTCCTGATATTCCTGATGAACCAGATGAGCCAGAAGTTCCTGATGAACCTGATGAACCACTAGTTCCGCTTGAACCTGAAGTACCAGAACTACCACTAGTACCTGAACTACCAGAACTACCAGATGTTCCTGATGAGCCTGAGCTTCCACTAGTACCGCTTGAGCCACTAGTTCCTGAGGAACCAGAAGAACCTGATGTTCCAGATGAACCGCTTGAACCACTTGTCCCGCTAGAACCACTTGATCCACTAGTTCCTGATGAACCACTTGAACCTGAAGTGCCTGATGAACCGCTAGTTCCTGAGGAACCAGAAGTACCATTAACACCACTTATACCTGAAGTACCTGAAGATCCTGAAGATCCTGAAGTACCTGATGAACCTGATGAACCACTAGTTCCGCTTGAACCAGATGAACCTGAAGTACCACTTGAGCCAGATGATCCTGAAGTACCTGAACTACCTGAAGTACCGCTTGAACCGCTTGTTCCTGATGAACCGCTTGAACCACTAGTACCTGATGAACCAGATGAACCTGAAGTGCCTGATGAACCTGAAGTACCACTTGAACCACTTGTTCCACTAGATCCAGATGAACCTGAAGTGCCTGATGAACCGCTTGAACCACTAGTTCCGCTTGAACCTGAGCTGCCTGATGTTCCACTTGAACCTGAACTACCACTTGTTCCAGATGAACCTGAAGTTCCTGATGAACCGCTTGTTCCTGATGAACCACTAGAACCTGAAGTTCCTGATGAACCGCTTGTTCCATTTACACCTGATATGCCTGATGTACCTGAGCTACCTGAGCTGCCTGATGTACCTGATGAACCACTTGAACCTGATGTTCCTGATGAACCACTAGTTCCTGAAGAGCCAGAAGTTCCTGAAGAACCAGATGATCCTGATGAACCAGATGAACCACTAGTTCCACTTGAACCTGAAGTACCAGATGAACCGCTTGTACCTGAAGAACCAGAACTTCCTGAAGTACCTGAACTTCCGCTTGTTCCACTTGAACCTGAACTGCCTGATGATCCTGAAGTTCCTGATGAACCTGAGCTGCCTGAGGTTCCACTTGATCCACTTGTACCTGAAGAACCTGAGCTACCTGATGTTCCGCTTGAACCACTTGTCCCAGAAGAACCACTTGAACCACTTGTTCCTGATGAACCACTTGAACCTGATGTTCCACTTGATCCAGATGAACCGCTAGTTCCATTAACACCACTTATACCTGATGTACCTGAAGAACCAGATGAGCCTGAGGTACCTGAACTACCGCTTGAACCACTTGTTCCGCTTGAGCCGCTAGAACCACTAGAACCAGAAGTACCTGATGAACCTGAACTTCCACTAGTTCCTGATGAGCCACTTGTACCTGAAGATCCTGATGAACCTGAAGTTCCACTTGATCCAGATGAGCCAGATGAACCTGAAGTACCTGAAGATCCTGAACTTCCGCTTGTTCCACTTGAACCTGAACTGCCTGATGATCCTGAAGTTCCTGATGAACCTGAGCTGCCTGAGGTTCCACTTGATCCACTTGTACCTGAAGAACCTGAAGAACCTGATGTACCACTTGAACCAGATGAACCAGATGAACCACTAGTTCCTGAAGAACCACTTGAACCGCTAGTACCACTAGATCCTGATGAACCAGAAGTTCCAGATGAGCCAGAAGAACCAGAGGTGCCTGAAGAACCAGATGAACCACTTGTACCTGAGGACCCTGATGAACCTGAAGTTCCTGATGAACCTGATGAACCAGAAGTTCCGTTTACACCGCTTATACCTGAAGTACCACTGCTACCTGATGAGCCAGAAGTTCCAGATGAGCCTGATGAGCCAGAAGTTCCTGAGCTGCCAGAACTACCTGATGTACCTGATGAACCACTTGAACCACTAGTGCCTGAAGAACCTGAAGTACCAGATGAGCCTGATGAGCCACTAGTACCTGATGAGCCAGATGAGCCAGATGAACCACTAGTTCCTGAAGAACCTGAACTACCAGATGTTCCTGAAGAACCTGATGTTCCTGATGAGCCGGATGAACCACTTGTACCTGAGGACCCTGATGAACCTGATGAACCGCTTGTACCTGAACTACCACTTGAACCGCTTGTGCCACTTGAACCTGATGAACCGCTTGTACCTGAAGATCCTGATGAACCTGAAGAACCGCTTGAACCACTTGTTCCATTAACACCGCTTATACCTGAAGTACCACTGCTTCCTGATGAACCAGAAGTACCTGATGAACCTGATGAACCAGAAGTTCCGCTTGAACCAGATGAACCAGATGAACCACTAGTACCTGATGAACCTGAAGAACCACTTGTTCCGGATGAACCTGAACTACCTGATGTTCCTGATGAACCTGATGAGCCGCTAGTTCCTGATGAACCTGAACTACCACTGGTTCCTGATGAACCACTTGAACCTGAAGTTCCACTTGAACCGCTTGTTCCAGATGAACCACTAGTACCACTTGAACCAGAAGAACCACTAGTTCCAGATGAGCCAGATGAACCTGAAGTTCCGCTTGAACCAGAAGAACCTGATGTACCTGAACTTCCTGATGTTCCACTTGAACCAGAAGAACCGCTTGTTCCAGAACTTCCAGATGAACCACTTGTTCCGCTTGAACCACTTGTTCCACTTGAACCTGATGTACCTGAAGAACCTGAGCTACCACTAGTTCCAGATGAACCTGAAGAACCTGAAGTTCCGCTTGAACCTGAAGTACCAGATGAACCTGATGTTCCTGAGCTACCTGATGTTCCATTAACACCGCTTATACCTGATGTGCCGGATGAGCCTGAGCTTCCGGATGTACCTGATGAGCCACTAGAACCGCTAGTTCCTGATGAACCACTTGATCCTGAGGTACCGCTTGATCCTGATGAACCACTTGTTCCTGATGAACCTGAAGTACCAGATGAGCCAGAACTACCTGATGAGCCAGATGTACCTGATGAACCTGATGAGCCAGATGTTCCAGATGAACCGCTAGTTCCTGAAGAACCAGACGTGCCTGAAGAACCACTTGTTCCGGATGAACCTGAACTACCTGATGTTCCTGATGAACCTGATGAGCCGCTAGTTCCTGATGAACCTGAACTACCGCTTGTTCCACTAGATCCTGATGAACCACTAGTTCCACTAGAACCACTTGAGCCACTTGTTCCTGATGAACCTGAAGATCCGCTAGTTCCATTTACACCTGATATACCTGAAGTTCCTGATGAGCCACTTGAACCTGAAGTGCCTGAACTCCCTGAACTACCAGATGTGCCAGATGAACCACTTGAACCTGAACTACCACTAGTTCCTGATGAACCTGAAGAACCACTTGTTCCTGATGAGCCACTTGAACCAGAAGTACCTGATGAACCTGATGATCCTGAAGTACCAGATGAACCAGATGAGCCTGATGAGCCAGAAGTTCCTGAAGAACCTGATGAACCACTAGTGCCAGATGAACCACTAGTTCCTGAACTACCTGATGAACCTGAAGTACCAGATGAGCCAGAACTACCTGATGAGCCACTAGTTCCTGATGAACCTGAAGAGCCACTTGTTCCTGAAGAGCCAGATGAACCACTTGTTCCACTTGAACCACTTGAACCTGAAGTTCCGTTTACACCGCTTATACCTGAAGTGCCTGAGCTACCTGATGAACCACTTGAGCCAGATGTTCCTGATGAACCTGAAGAACCACTTGTTCCTGATGAACCAGAAGAACCACTTGTTCCTGATGAACCTGAACTACCTGAGCTGCCTGAACTACCTGATGAACCGCTAGTTCCACTTGAACCTGAACTACCTGAAGTGCCGCTTGATCCACTTGACCCTGAAGTACCACTGCTTCCTGAAGAGCCACTTGTTCCTGATGAACCACTTGAACCTGAGCTGCCTGAAGTGCCAGATGAACCTGATGTTCCTGAAGAACCAGAAGTACCTGAAGAACCAGAAGAACCACTTGTTCCACTTGAACCACTTGAACCTGAACTACCGCTTGTGCCTGATGAACCAGAACTACCACTAGTTCCGTTTACACCACTTATACCTGAAGTACCACTGCTTCCTGATGAACCACTAGTACCTGATGAGCCACTTGATCCTGAAGTACCTGAGCTTCCACTTGTTCCTGACGAGCCTGAAGTTCCTGATGAACCGCTTGAACCTGAACTTCCTGATGAGCCTGAGCTTCCACTTGTTCCTGACGAGCCACTTGTACCACTACTTCCGCTTGTACCAGAAGAACCAGATGAACCTGAAGTTCCGCTTGAACCACTTGATCCTGAAGTACCGCTAGAACCGCTTGTTCCGCTTGAACCAGATGAACCAGATGAACCAGATGAACCAGATGTACCTGAACTTCCTGAAGTTCCTGATGAACCTGAACTACCGCTAGTTCCTGATGAACCACTTGAGCCAGAAGTTCCTGATGAGCCACTAGTTCCTGATGAACCAGAGGTACCATTTATACCACTTATACCTGAAGTGCCACTTGAACCTGAAGAACCACTAGTTCCACTTGAACCCGATGAGCCTGAAGTGCCTGATGAACCAGAAGAACCACTAGTACCTGAGCTACCTGATGTACCACTTGAACCAGATGAACCTGAAGATCCACTTGAACCTGAGGAACCAGATGAACCTGAAGTACCTGATGAACCGGAACTACCTGATGTTCCTGAAGAACCACTAGTTCCACTAGAACCGCTAGTACCTGATGAACCTGATGAACCGCTAGTTCCTGATGAACCACTTGAACCTGAACTTCCTGAAGTACCTGATGAACCAGATGTACCTGAACTTCCGCTTGAACCGCTTGTTCCAGATGAACCTGATGAACCTGATGTTCCTGAACTACCGCTAGTTCCTGATGAACCACTAGTACCATTTATACCTGAAATTCCACTAGTTCCTGACGAGCCTGATGAACCACTAGTTCCTGATGAACCTGAACTACCGCTAGTTCCTGATGAACCAGAAGATCCACTTGTTCCTGAAGAACCAGATGTCCCACTAGATCCACTAGTTCCTGATGAACCTGAAGAGCCTGAAGTACCTGATGAACCACTAGTTCCTGAAGAACCAGAGCTTCCTGAAGTACCACTAGAACCTGATGAACCGCTAGTTCCTGAAGAACCGCTTGTTCCGCTTGAGCCAGATGTACCGTTTACACCTGATATACCTGAAGTACCTGAGCTGCCACTTGAGCCGCTTGTACCTGATGAACCTGATGAGCCGCTAGTTCCTGAGGAACCACTTGTTCCACTTGAGCCACTAGTTCCTGAACTACCTGATGAACCTGAAGTTCCACTAGAACCTGATGAACCTGAAGTGCCAGATGAACCTGATGAACCACTAGTTCCGCTTGAGCCAGATGTTCCAGAAGAACCAGATGTTCCTGATGAACCGGAAGAACCTGATGTTCCACTTGATCCTGATGAGCCGCTAGTTCCGTTTACTCCACTTATACCTGATGTACCACTGCTGCCTGATGAGCCTGAGGTACCTGATGAACCTGAAGTACCTGATGAACCACTTGTCCCAGAAGAACCACTTGAGCCACTTGTTCCGCTTGAACCACTTGAACCTGAAGTTCCTGAAGAACCACTTGTTCCTGATGAACCTGAAGTTCCTGAACTTCCAGATGAACCTGAGGTGCCACTTGATCCAGAAGTACCGTCAACACCTGATGTTCCTGATGAACCTGAGCTGCCTGAAGTACCACTTGAACCTGAGGTTCCTGAAGAACCGCTAGTACCATTTACACCACTTATACCTGAAGTACCTGAGCTGCCTGATGAGCCACTTGTACCTGATGAGCCTGATGAGCCACTAGTTCCTGAAGAACCACTTGAACCACTTGAACCACTTGTTCCTGATGAACCTGAACTACCTGAAGTTCCAGATGAACCTGAGGTGCCACTTGATCCAGATGAACCAGAAGTACCACTAGAACCACTAGTTCCTGAACTGCCTGATGAGCCTGAGGTTCCTGAAGAACCTGAAGTGCCGCTAGAACCTGAAGTTCCATTAACACCACTTATACCTGAAGTACCTGAGCTGCCACTTGAGCCACTTGTACCTGATGAACCTGATGAGCCTGAAGTGCCTGAAGAACCAGAGCTACCTGAAGTGCCTGATGAACCGCTAGTTCCACTAGAACCAGAACTACCTGAAGTACCGGATGAACCTGAAGTACCTGAACTACCACTAGTACCAGATGAACCGCTTGTTCCACTAGAACCAGATGAACCAGAGGTACCTGAAGAACCAGAGCTACCTGATGAACCTGAAGTACCTGAACTACCTGATGAGCCAGAGGTACCTGATGAACCAGAGGTACCTGAACTACCTGATGAGCCAGAAGTACCTGAACTACCTGATGAGCCGCTTGTTCCTGATGAACCTGATGAACCAGATGTACCTGAACTTCCAGATGAGCCTGAAGTGCCTGATGAGCCTGAAGTGCCTGATGAGCCTGAAGTACCTGAACTACCTGATGAGCCAGAAGTACCTGAACTTCCAGATGAACCTGAAGTTCCGCTTGAACCTGATGAACCAGAAGTACCAGATGAGCCACTAGTTCCAGAAGAACCTGAACTACCTGATGTACCACTAGATCCTGATGAGCCGCTTGTTCCATCTATACCTGAAGTTCCTGAAGAGCCAGAAGAACCGCTTGTTCCGCTAGAACCTGAACTGCCACTAGTACCACTAGATCCTGATGACCCAGAAGTACCAGATGAACCTGAAGAACCGCTTGTTCCACTAGAACCAGAACTTCCTGAAGTGCCAGATGAACCTGAGCTACCGCTTGTTCCTGAAGTTCCAGCTATATTAGCAGCTAATGTTGTTACTATGTTTGAGAGAGTATTATCTCTCATTTCAATATCAAACGCAGTATTATTACCTGTTGTGTTTGCGTAAACACTAACTCTAATTCTTGAGTTAACTGATGCTAAAACATATGAAGGAACATATAAAGAATAAATATAATTGTTTTGGGTATTAGTAATAGGAGTACCCGAACCAGCATTTCCTGATGCAATATTAGCAATAAGAGTTGTTCCATTAGATTGCATTTCATCAATAACAATCCAATAAACAAGAGTACCTGTTCCAGCTGTTCTTTGTGCAAATAAATTATTTACCCATAACCCAGGAACTATTACTGTTGTAGCTAAAGATGCTGATGGAGTAACATATTGAACTATTTCAGTGTCTCCATCCGCAGGATCAAAACTTGTTGTTGAAATAGTTGTTTGTGATCCTGTATTAGGGAATAAAATTAAATCATCGGTAATTAAAGATGTTATAGGAACTGTTTGTGATGCTGTTGGTCCGTCATAATAATAAACTAATCCACTTGATATACCACTAACTCCTGATGTTCCACTAGACCCTGAAGAACCTGAGGTTCCTGATGAGCCTGAACTACCACTAGTTCCACTTGAGCCTGATGAGCCAGATGAGCCTGAGCTTCCTGAGGTTCCACTAGATCCAGATGAACCAGAAGTTCCACTTGAACCACTAGAACCTGATGAACCTGATGAACCTGAAGAGCCACTAGTACCTGATGAACCTGAAGAACCTGAGGTTCCAGATGAACCTGAAGTGCCACTTGAGCCTGATGTACCTGAGGAACCAGAAGTGCCAGATGAACCTGATGTTCCTGAAGAACCAGAAGTACCTGAAGAGCCAGATGAACCACTTGTTCCACTTGAACCACTTGAACCTGAACTACCTGAAGTGCCAGATGAACCTGATGAGCCGCTAGTACCACTTGAACCAGATGAGCCTGATGAACCTGATGTACCACTAGAACCACTTGAGCCAGATGTTCCACTAGAACCTGATGTTCCTGAAGAACCACTTGTTCCACTAGAACCAGAACTTCCTGAAGTGCCGGATGAACCTGAGCTACCGCTTGTTCCTGAAGAGCCGCTTGAACCTGAAGTACCATCTGATAGCATATCAGAATATTCTAATACTCCTGAGGCAGGAACATATGTTACAACATATGAAGGACTAGCTTCATATGGTAATGTTTGAATTATAATAGGTTCTGCTGAACCTGAAATTACTAATGAACCTGTAATTACTGCTGATCCTGAGAATGGAAATCCAACTCCTGAACCTGATATATAAACTGTTACTCCTTCAGTCCCAGATATTACTTCTGTGAAAGCTTCAGCTGAGCCGGTAAAATTGATAAAAGGAGCACTAGCTTTTATTAAGGAGCCAGTATAATATATATCAATAGCACCAGTACCGCCGGAGCCAGCTGTATTGTAAACACCAACGGGTACCTGATCAAGATATCTAACTTTAGCCATTTATTTATAATAAATATTAGCCTTACCCGATGGATGTAGATCTGTTTTGAGTTTCTTTTTCCCCAACAGTAGGTGTGACTAAACGTCCATCTTGTTCTACTCCAAGGAATATTCCTTCATTATTTGTCGCTTCAACTGAAAATATAATTTTAGAAGCTTCGTATGATTTCTTTTGCGCGTTCATGTCTTTTTGTATAACGTCTGGTATAATATAGCCATTTAGGCTTAAATCGAAAGTACTACGTACTACTCTTTCATTACTATCTGATAATTCTGTTTGGAAACCAAAAGAATCTATCATAGCTTTAAATTTAAAGCGTTCTGGGTCACCCCAATATGAGTCTGAAGCGTATTCAATGGCTTCAACTATTTTATTTTGTTGTTCTACATAATATGTAAACACAGCAAATTGATAGCTTACTGTTACATAATCAGGAACTACAACTGAATAATAAACTTTGTTAGGTGTTCTATTATTTAAAACATTAAAGTTATCATAAGCATTTTTTGAATTGTAACCTTTAGTAAACACACCATAATTATAAGGTAAGTTAGCATCTAATTTATTAGCTATACTTCTATTTTTATTAATTCCTGTACGTTTAAACATGATTAATGGAGCCATAATTTCTCCATTTAAGTCTCTATAATAACCGTCTTTTTGAAATGATTTCCATTTCTCAGGGGCACCATAAATCACAGGAACAGGAATTCTAACACCGTTTTGTATAACAAAAGGTTTAATAACTTCTCTAAGATAATAGAATACAGCTTCATCTATGTCTTGAATACTAACAGAAAATGGTTTTGTTGTATCTCCTTTAAATGAAATCTGTTGTGATCTATTAACTTCATTATCCAAATTAGGATTGGCTAAATTAGGATTTCCATTTTCCTTATCATAAGGAGTTATAAGAGAATTACTTATTTCTCTTTGGGTCTTTGGTATTGGTTTTCTTCCTTTTACAGCCATTATAAACGTTGTTTAACAATGTTCAAGCGATCAGCTGGTACGTAGTGCGCTGAACATATTGATGATACATTATAACCAAAAGAACCTAAGTCAGTTTCTAATGGGTTTGTTCCTGTTGAGTCATTATAAGGATAAGCTGGGTTTTTACCTACAAAGAACTGTGTAGAGTTTATACTATCTATTTCCCAATATCCTTCATAATACATAACCACATCTCCAACATCAGGGAATATACTTAAATCAGTTAAGTCATCAACTAAAAATCTAAAGATTAAAGCATAATCAAACTGAACACCAAATTCATCTACTGGATTTGATTGGGGGGATCTTTCAACTAAAGCATATAGTAAAACAGGATCTTGGAAATATCTTCCTTCACTTGCCTCACCATACATATTAACATTGGTTTTAGTTAAGTTATATTTATAGAATACTACTTGTTCAGAGATAATGTTTTGCATTAACTCACGGTTAATGTGTCTGAACATGCTTATATCTCTACTTTCACCAAATAATGCCATATTATCCTATAAAAATTGTCATTGGAACCTGATTAATTTCATTAACGCGAGCTGCTGATTCTGCTGCCCTTCTTTCAAGTAATGCTTGACGAGAAGTTGAATCAAAGTAATCTCTTAATCTAGTGATTAAAGCTTCTTTTTCAGAAGTTGCCGCAGCTATTAAATCACTTTGGTTTAATGTTACTTCAGCTCCAGGAATAGGTATAGTTCCATATTTACCTCTAACATACCCTAACATTTCTTTAGCTAAGGCTAATGTATATTCAAAAATCCAACTTCTACCTACAGAATTTATTTGTTCATATGTTGGATTCCCATAAGGAACATTTGATACATTATTTACTTTAGATGTAGGTGTTATAGAAGCATCATATTTTTCATCTATAATAGAATATTGAAACCACAAATTAGTTCCTTCATCTCCTGTACCTGGTATAGGGAATATTCTTAATTTATTATTAATTAATTGGAATGTGTAGTTAGATAATCTAACTTGATTTGACATTTCAATAGCCTGAATGTTTTGTAAATCATAACTTAAAGGCATTAATAAGAAGTTAGTTGAAGGACCATATCCGGCAATACCTACTAAACCTACAGCGCTAGCAGCACCCGGTAATATACCGGCCCACGGACTATATAGTTCAGAAACAGCAGGTACATCTTCATACCATATTTTTTTAATTTCTAAACCGCCTGAAATATTATTATCAGTGGCCCAAGCTCCTAAATCATAATCTTGAATACTTCCTGTTAATGTAACTGAACCGCTATACCAATTGTAATTTCCTCCGGTACCTGCTTCGGAGGCATATTGTTGGGACATGCGTATAACACCTTCTAAATTAGGTGTAATAAGGGATTTATTTAAATTGGACCCAGTTGATGCTCCTTCTAAAGATAAATAATTATCTCTAACATTAAAAGCATATAGTTCATTACCGTATACTGTGACAGCTTGTTCAAAAGCAGTATAAAAATTAACATCTTGTAATTCTACGTTTTCAATAGGGTAACCTAAACGCAAACCACAAAATTTTGCTACTTTATCAGCGTCTGTTTGAAAATCAGGGTCATTATCATAAAACCCAAAAGGTGTTTCTCCTGGGAAAAATGAAGATGAGCCGGGCCAAATAGGAATGTTTGCCATGATTATAAATATTAAAAAAGAGGGCTCCAATTTGGAGCCCACACATATTTATTTATTTTTTAAAATTAATCTCTAACCATTAAATATTTTGAGTTACCTGCTGAACCAGATAACCATAATTGACCTGAAGTAGCTGGTTCTGAAGTTGGTAAAGAATCTACAGAAATAAATACTCCACTTCCTGAGATATAAACTGAACCGCTTATTGTGAGGGTATTAGTATAAGCAGCTATTAAATTTTTTCTATTACTTACATTACTACCATCACCTACAATCCATAAAGCATTAGAATCAGCTATATTAAACACACCTTCAACATGTTGATTATTGCCACTAGCTATAGTACCCCATCCTTCAGCATGTGAATATAGACCTGTTGCTTGAGTAAATCTACCTTCAGCGTGTGAATATTCAGCGGAAGCTGTAGTTCCATATCCTTCAGCGTGAGCATATCTATCTAATGTTGTTGTTTCTCTACCTTCAGTATGAGACCAATTACCATCAGCAATAGTAAAATAACCTTCGGCGTGTGAATAATTACCATTAGCTTCACTTAACAAACCTTGAGCAAAAGCAAATTGACCTCCAACGGTGTTATCACTACCAGCATTTACTTTTCCTATTACAGTTAATGAGCCTGAGATTTCAGCTGAACCTGTATATGGAAAAGCATCTCCACCAGCGTTTAAGGCATGAGATGCTGTAATAGCATAAGAAGATGAAACTAATCCAGTTAAACCTGCTCCATTACCTGTAAATGATCCTGTAAAGGATCCTGTAGTTCCTCCAGAAACATATAATGAGCCTGATAATGTTGTTGAACCAGTAACATTAAATGATCCTGACATTGAGGTTACACCTATTTGGAATTTTGCTGGTGTGTAACTTGTAGTTGAAGAGGATAAGAATATTCTAAGTTGAGGAACATTAGCGTTACTTTCATACGCCACAATATTACCCGCTCCTCCTTGGTAATTAATAGTTATATTTTGATTTCTATCTGTAGCTGAGGATCCTCTAAAAATTCGAAGACCTTCTTGTAATATTCCTAATTCTGATTCACCTGTTCCTTTACCATCTATCTCAATTAAGCCACTAACCATTTTAGCTGAGCTACCTGTTATTGTAAGAGATCCGGAAAATACTTGATCTCCAATAAAAGTATTAGAACCTGTAGTCGCTAATGAACCTGTATCTGTTGTTGTTCCTGTTAAATTAGATCCATCACCATAAAATGAACCTGTAAAAAAGGAACTAGTAACTGATCCTGTGATATTTAAAGATCCTGTGATGTTGAAACTACCTGAGTTATCTGGGGCTAATGAACCTGAAGGTCCTGTTGGGCCTTGTAAACCTACTGAGTATACTTTAACTATATTTGCTGCCATTTTATTTTAATATGAGGGTCTAGTTACATCGTTTGATAATTTAACATTTCCTTCTAACAATCTTAAAACATATGTACAATCACCACTACCTGAATAGATGGTTAAATCGTACACTCCTTGAGTAAAGTCAAAAGCTGAAGATGAAGCTGCAGAAATGTAAATTCCAATTGATCCAGAGGAAGGATCTTTATCTCCTGATGAGCCACTAAAATTTAATCCTGTACCACAAGCATCTAAACTACTAGAAAGAGTAAAATAAACAGTATCAGAGGTGTTACTTGGACGAGCTTGCATTCTACCATTATATCCATTAAGATTAATAGCATTTCCTTCAGGATCAGTATACTGAAGTTCTAATTCAAATGTTGCCCCTTGTTCAATTACAAAAGAATATTTACCTGCTGACATTGTATTTATTTATAAATATTATCTCTTTGAAGTTCCATTAGTTCCTGAGGTTCCTAAATTAAGACCTCGTTCTGCTGCCTCTTCATAAATATTTATTAAATCTTCTACAATCGGGTCTCTATGATTTTGTTTTAAAGTAATAGCAGCCATATTTTTAACTTTACGAGCTGCTGTGTATAAAAATCTAAAGCCAGAATCACGTTTTGCTTTTAAGTCTACCTGATGGTCATCTCCACAAACAATCATTTTGCTTCGTAAACCAATACGAGTAGCAATCATTTCCATCTGTTCGTGAGTTACGTTTTGTGCTTCATCTACAATAATGCAAGAATCTAAAAATGTTCTACCTCTCATAAAGGCTAAAGGTACAATTTCAATTTTTCCGTCTTCAATAAGTTTTTCTACTTTTTCTTTATCATAAAGAGCATACATGTTTTTGTAGATAGGTTGTATCCAAGGATCCATTTTTTCTCTTAAGTCTCCTGGTAGAAATCCTATTTCTTCTTTAGACACTGTTGGTCTAGTTATAATAATTTTTTCGTAATGTCTTCTTATAAGACCATCTAAAGCTACTTGAACTGCTAATAATGTTTTACCTGAACCAGCTGAACCTGCTAGTAAGGTTAAAGTATTATTTAGTATTTCTTCTTTAGCTAATTTTTGCTCTTCGTTAAGTTGTATTTTGAATTTAATAGGATTTTTTATCACTCGTTGTTGTCTATGCACCTCGTCGGTGTGTGGTTTTGATGGCATTGTTGTTAATATTGATTTTTACTAATTTATCAAGTCCAGCATTAACATGCATAGCATTGTCTAACACTGTCTCGAATTCAAACCTCCCATCTAGTGGTAATACTAGATCTACTTGAGAGCCCCATCTAATTAGGCTAAATCTTTCATTCTGAGCACAAAGATCTAATTGCTTCTTAAATGGAGCAATTACGTTTACGTCTTCATCGGCTATTTGTATTAAATAATATATGTAGTTTAAAGAAGGAACATATATTTGGTTAAACATACGTTCATTGTACTTTAAATACTCCATGTTGTTCGGGTTAACTACCTGATTTAAAATGTCCTTCTCAACCGCCAACATGGGTAAGTTTGTAGATTCAATAGGCTCTAAATGTTCATAGGTTAATATTCCTCCATAAGGAATTCTATTAATATGAACATCATAGAATGACATAAAAATACCAATCACTAAGGATGGTTTATCATATTCATCATCTCCCATTACGTCTTTTAAGGTATAATTCATACCTTTAATTTCTACAACTGCTTCATCTGGTTGGACAACTTTTTGGTACAAGATGGTTCCATCAGCTGGACTATAGAAATGTTCATGGTCAATGTAATTTGGACGGATAGGATCTCTAAAGAAAAATGTGTTACTTAGCTCACCTACAGGCAGTTTAGAGAGTTCTTTAACCTCACCGTTTAACCAATCTTCTAATGTTTGTGCCATTATAATAACGTTTTATTATGGTCAACTCTATTCAAATGCATTACCATACATGATAACATAGCACCTGATTTCATATATTCTGAAAGGTTGAAAATTACTGGTTCCATACCTTCATCAGAACAAATTTTTTCTAATGATTCAATTTTATGTTTTTCAGCCTCATAATATTCATGAGACTTTTTAAGTTCAGCAATGTTTGACGCGCATAAAATCATGTTTCCTAAGCGTACAGAGTTTGTCATTCCGCCCAAGGCATCATCAATATTTACGTCTATAATTTCAGTATACTGTTCTATTTGCGCTACCTCTTGAGGATCGAACAGTTCAGTACAAATCAAAGTTTTGTCTTGATTTAATGGAAAGATTGAACAATCTAAATGATATAAATACTCATCAGTCATTGCTACTTTGATAATTTCCATATCAAAGTTTTTTTCCATCCACTCATAAGTCTTAATATTGGAACGAATACCATAACCCCCAATATATACATTGTCATATAAATACTTGATATCAGCTTCACCTTCCCATTTAAAAGGAGAGATATGAGTTTTGTAACCCATTTGGTTAAAGAATTTTTCACCAACAAGCTCTTCTCCCTTACGAGGGTCTGAAGTAAAGTTAGATAATAAAATATGATTTTCATCCTTAATATGAGGTAATTGTAGTCCTAAATTAGCTACATATACTTGGTCTTGATAATTTCCTTCAGCAGGTAATAAATGAACAAGTGATTGACCAGCCATAAAGTTATACAAATCCATAAACTGCTTGTATGCTTTAGGTCTGTTAATTGTTAATTCTTCATCTGTTAGCTCTTGCATCCAGATGTTGTTGGGATCCGCTGTTGAAAGCGAGAACGGAAAATTCATTACATAACTTTGCAGAGGTAACTGGCTTGGTGTTTCTTTCATAAGACTATTACTTATAACTTGTGTTTACTATAAATATATAGTAGGTACCTAGAAACAAAGAAGGCCTAGGAAAACCTAGGCCTTTCTTTATAGACTCTAATCTAATTATTAGATAGTGTTTAATCCGTGAACATACACCTTAGCGTAGAATTCAGGACGTAACATCTTCTTAGCGTAACGAGTCAATAAACCTTTACGTGGAGTGAAGGTATCAGGATCGTACACCAATGGAGTCATGATTAATGGAATGTATGGAGCAAATACAGCACCAGTTTCCAAGAATTGTGAACCTTTGTAGCCCATCAAGATCAAGTTTTCAGTCATGTATGGGTTCTTATAAACAGTGTATCTGTTATTCAAGGCACCAACTTTCTGTACACCGAAAGCATACTCCATTTGAGCAGCATCACCGTTTGAGTTAGCAGCAAATCCTGGGATTGATTCCAAGATAGTAGCTACAGTTGGAGAAGTAACTAAGAAGTTAGCTCCGCCTCTCAAAGTCAACTGGTGAATCTTGTTAGACAATTTCTGTAACTTAGTTCCTAAAGTAGCAAACCACTGACCTTGAGTGTTGTAGAAACCTGAAGATAAAGTAGTTGGCAATGAACCAGAAATTACAGTGTTGTTTACAGCTGACCAGTACTCAGTTCCAGCAGCAGCATCTTCGATCAACATATCTAAGATTTCCAAATCAATTTCCATTGAAATGTACTCACTCATGATGTTAGTCAATTCAGCTTCAGCATCGATGTTCTGGTAAGCAGCTAAGTCTTGAGCAAACTCAGGAGTCCATACAGCCTTCAACTTCTTAGTTTTAGCAGTGATAGCTTGTGACTGCATCTTAACGTTAATCTGTGGGATAGAGATAGTAGTTGCAGAAGCAGCGTTTGGAACAGCGTATGAGCTTGAATCTTCAAAATCACCTCTGTAACGATCTTCAGTTTTCTTGTTGTAGAAGATTGTCATAGCACCAACACCGGCTGGTGGATTCAATTCAGCAACTGAAGCAGTTACAAAGAAGTTAATAGTGTTGTTAGTGTAATCGTAAGTAGCGAACTGTTGTAAGTTATCAGCAGCAACGATTTCTGAACCTGAAGTGATAATGAAACCACGTACAGCATCTGGATCGAAGTCAGCTAAGTTAGTAGTTGAAGCAGAGATAGCAATTTTCTTGATCTCACCTCTAGCTACAGAAGCTGAGTAATCAGTATCAAAGTTCACATCTTGGAAAGAAGCTGAACTGAAGTTTGAAGCTGAAGTTACAGTTACTACAGATGAAGTTTGGTTAGTTGAGTAAGTAAACCTACCTGTACCATACAAACCACCAGCAGTTTCAGTAGTTTGGAATGGGAACTGACCAGAAGCGTTTCTAGTACCATATAAAGAATCACCAGCAGTGAATGGGTTCTTAGTATCTCCATATTGGAAATCCAAGAAGAACACAAGACCTGAAGGCATGTTCATTGGTTGAACACTAACAAATTCTTTAGCTACGATAGTTCCGAATACCTTACGTACTAATGGTAAAGCAATACCAGCCCAGTTCTCACCCTGAGTACCAGAAGTGAAATATGAGTTAGTAGAAATGATGTTTTGTGTTTCAGTTACTAATTGCTTGGCTTGGTTTTCCAACAAGACTGACATGTTATTTTTCTCAATCTCGCCTAAACCTTCCAACAAACCAGTCTTAGTCCACTTACCAGCCAATTTGGCTGCGTCGCTTTGCAAATTCTTCCAAGAACCTGCAGCGCTCTCTAATAATTGTTGTACTTGTGACATTGTTTTTGTTTTTTATTTTTTGTTTTTTATTTAATACCGGCTAATTTTTGCCATCTAGCAACCTGGTCATTAGCTTCCATAATTGGCTTCTTAGTAGCTACACCAGCAGCTTTAGAGGCACCACCACGGATTAATGACTCATTCATAGGAGCTCTCTTAGTAGTGAATCCTTCAGATAAAGTTTCAAATACTAATTTAGCTTCCTCAACACTAGCAGCTTTATCAAAAGCAGCTAATACTTTAACCTTTTGACTTTCAGTCAAGTTTTTAGATTTGAAGATTTTGTTAGTGTAAAGAAGTTTTGCGTTGAATAAGTTAACTTCAGCTAATTCTTTTTTAATGGTTTTAATAGTGTTGTAAGCTTCATTTAACTCTTTTTCATCTTCTTCAAGATTAGATCCAGGGTTAAATCCTCCTCTAGTACCAGTACCATAAGCTGGTTTATCGTAGTCAGCTTTAACAAATTTAATAGCTTCTTTAGCTGCTTCTTCTGGAGGCATACCGTTTGCAATAAGTTCTGCTGTCTTTTTCTTGATATCCATCCTTTTGCTTACACTAGTAGTTATCACACCGGCACCTACAAGGCCTGAGATAATTCCTGCAGCCATAAGAAGAGCAGTACTCATTACTACTTCATTTACTGGTTCTTTGTTTTCTTTCATTTTCTTTTTGTAGTCTTCAACACCCTCTTCTTCAGCAGTGTCTTTTTTGTCACCACGTTTAGAGGCAGGAACATCACCTTTGTTACCACCGTACTTTTTACGTTCGTTAATTTCTACTTCTTCTTCACCTTCTTCTTCTTCATCTTCTTCTTCGCTTTCCATACCTTCACCAGCTTCTAATTCGCCAGCTTCAACCATGTCAGCGATTACATCTTCGATGAATTTTTTAAGGTCGTCTTCAGACATGTTTTCAAGGTCGATTTCTTCTTCAGTTTCTTCAGTTTCTTCGCCTTCTTCTTCGTCTTCAGCTTCCATTAAATCTTCTTCTTCACCTTCAGACATTTCTTCATTTTCATCCATGTCTTCAAGTTCTCTTAAAAGTTCATCAAGGTCCATCTCGTTCATGTCTTCTGCTTCTTCCATGTCTTCGCCTTCTTTCATTTCTTCTTTGGCTTCATCCATGTCATACGCTTCATCCATGTCGTAAGTTTCCTCGATTTCCTTTTCTTTCATTTCGGTTACTTCTTCTTCAGCTTCATCCATTTTGTCCATTTCAGCTATCTTTGCAGCTAACTTTTCACGGAGCATAGGACTAAAAGCTTCTTCAAGAGCAGCCTTTGCATTGGCGATGGCTGTTTCCTTAACAGCTTTGGCATCGGCAATGGCTTCTTTGAGTAAGTCTCTGTTTGCCATACTTTTTTTTAGTTTTTTCCTCAATTAAATTGTGTTGGAAGTACGCTTATTATTGACTAATGTCGAAGCGTAATAGATATTAAAAATCTTGATGCCATATAGAAAATGGCATATTGTCAGGTATACGTATATAAAGATTTTTTAAAATCGCAAAGGGTTTAAAAAACAGGACAAGAACCGTTTGCGCAAAGAATTTCGGATAACAATCCGTTAACTTTACCATATTGGTATGTATTAACTTCTTTACCTTCTTTAACTAGGTGCATATATGAGCCTGGATTTGAAGGTGTTGATACGAAGTCCCAACATAGTAATTCAAAATCATCTTGTACTTCTAATGTGCCTTCACTAATTTCTTTTAATGAACCTATTCCACGAGATGATACACCTACTGTTACATTATTATCAATAAGTGCTTTTAAAATATTTCCAGAGGTGGTAGGCAATATTTCTATTTTACCTATTACTTTATCTCCATCCCACCAGCATTCTCTAATAATATGAGAGACATTTTTAAGAGAAATAATAGAAGATTCAGGATGGTCTAATTCACCTGTTGATCTATTTTCTCTAATAAGTTCTTGATATTTATCAATTTCTCTTTCCCATAACTCTTTAGCATAATATCTACCATTACCATTTTTTACTTCAGCAGTTGCTAAAATACCTTCAACTAAAGGATTACCTGATGGGGCTTTCATTCCTTCATGCAATTGGGTACGACCAACTGTAAATGGTATAGTTTCAATTAATACTTGTTTCATTATTTTTTCTTGTCTAAATCACCGTAACCACTTGCTTTGTATTTACCTTTAGGTGCTTTAGGTTCGGTTGAAGTTTCTAAACCAATTCCTTTAACACCAAACATACCATTTTTAGCGTAGTAGTTAGCATCTTTAGCCATATTTTTAGCCACAATAGCTTTTAATTCATCTACTGTTTTTTTAGCATTTTTAGGATCACCCATTTCAGCTAAATAACCAATCAAGAAAGATTGACCATAAACATTATCAATGTTCTTTTTATCTTTATAGTCAAAGTTTTTAGTTTCTAAATCAACTAATTCTTTTTCAGTTTCTTTATTATGGGCTTTAACTTCAGCTTCAAAGATTTTAAACCAATCTTTTCTACCAGTAGTTACACCACCTGCTCCTTCAGAGATAATACTTTTACCTTTTAAAATATTAACTGTTTGATCAAATGTATTATGTACAGTTATAAACTCTGGGAATTGGTTCATGGCTTGTTTAAGGAAAAAGTTTTTATCTCCTTTGCCTTCTTTAATTAAGTTATATTGTTGTTGTAGCGTTGCCATATGTTATAAATATTATGGATAAAGTAAAATTGCTCCTGTAGATAAAGAAGCACTAGTTACATAAACAGGAATTGTATGTCCTGCAGGGATAATCATAGGAGCAGCAGCTGTTGCTAATACTTGACCTTGATAATCTTTTAGCCCTGTAATAACAGCGCTTGAGCCTGATACTACTGTAAATCCAGCAAAACTACCTGTTGCTGTAGTTGAAGTATAAAGGGCGGTTGGGTTTACTGGTATGTTTGCCATATTTTAGTCTTTAAATAGTTCTATTATATCTTTTAAATAATCTTGTGCTAAATCAGTTCCATATACAACGTTAAACGAGTCTGGATTTTGTTTATAAAAATCCAAAGTTTTATGTTTTGCTTGTTGTAATAATGGAATTAACTCGTTTAATTGTTTTTCAATTGTATCAAATGCTAATACTCGACCACCAATAAATTTTTTATTAGAGTCTTTATTTATGTTAGCGTCTTTTAAATAGGTTTCAACATCTGTATCTTCCCAAAGTTGTTTTACTTCAATACCTTTAGCGGCTTTATTTAAAGCTTTTTTATCAACTAATTTATACTTAAAGTTTTTAACATAAGTGTTATTAGTAACACCTTCAGGGCCAGCAGATGGACCAGGGCCAAATGTTGCTCCAGGACCTTCTTCTATTTTCTTTTTCTTTTTACCAAAAGCATATTTGGTAGCATAATTAGCTCCTTCAGTACCAGAAGTAAAGTGAGCACCTCCTGCTCCTCCTCCTGTCATACTCATTTCATCTAATAAATTTTTAATAGTAACATATTGTTCAGGATATTCCTTTCTAATATGTGTTCTAAATTTATTAAATACATTACGGGCATCTTGGGCTAACACTGATAGTTTAGGATCAGCTTTGCCATCTGCTGTTTTAGATAAGTCTGTTAAAGCTTTAACTGCTTCAGACATTTCTCTTAAAGCATCTCCAAAGTTAGCTAATTTAATTATTTTATGGTCTATATTACCAGTTTCATTATTAACATTAACTGCTTTAAAGTAAGTACTTAAAGTATCATTAAAAAAGTCATTTTTGAAGTCAACTTTACCATAACGTCTTTCAATCCTAGATATTAATTCAGGATCAACGTCTTTTGGTTTAAGTACTCCGTCAGCCTCTTTTAATTTATACTTGTAATTAGCCATGAACTTTAGTTAATTCTTCTAACAATTCAAAATATTGTAATAAATTAACTAAGTTATCGTTACCAACATTGGCTGTTTTACTTAATGGAGAAAGTAAGTTAGTTACCTCATTTAATTTAATCTGAACAGCTTTATCAGTAACTTTTTTAGATAATTTATTTATTTCTTCTTTAATTTCTCCAACTTTACTGTTATAAAATTCTCTTAATTTTGGAGTTGAGTCAACTGAATTAATAAATTCTTTTAAAACAATCTTCTGATTGTCATTTAATGACTCATACTTACCATTGAATTTTTCTAACATTACTTTGTAAGTTAGAATACGTAAATCTTTATCATAAGACTTAAATTCTTCTAACAATTCGTCTTCTACTTTTTGTTTTTTAATATTTTTAGAAGTTAAATGCTCTAAAAGAGACATTTTATTGTCAATAATTTGGTCTGGATTAGATAAATTTTCACTATTATAAACCTCTAATAAAGTATATAAAGAAGCAAATACTTTATAGTTAGGTAATTTAGTTTTAAAAAATTCTTCTAAATTATAGTGTTTTTGGATTTCACTGATAAGGTTATATTTTTGTCTTTTTAAAGCTCCTCTATTAAGGTCTTTAGAAGACTCAACTATTGTGTTAATAATAATCTCCGCTTTACCTTCAGTAATATTTTTATGCTTGGAAAGAGTTTCATATAATTTGTACTCTCTTCCTAATTCGGTTTTTACAAAGTACTTTTTTAAAATACCGGTTGCCTTAGAATCTTTACCAGATAAAGTATCAGCGGTAATTTGTCTTACTAAAAGCTCAAATAAAAGGCCGGTATTCTTATACTTAGAATGTTTAATATTCATTCTTGAGGTTTTGTTATAAATATATAAGGATTTTTATTTCTTTAAATTAGATTCATCTAATAAATCTTTCTTTTTATTAGTTTTATTGAATACTGTTTTTTTATCTAAACTTTCTAATAAAGTTTTATTTTTAGCTATAAGTTCTAAAGCTAATGGTGAACCACCTTTATAATTTGGTTGAATAGAACCTTGTTCATTCTCATTATCTGGATTAAGGAATGATTGATTGCCTAATCTATCTTTACCAAATGGTGATTCTTGTGTGTTTCTATTAGTTATTTTTTCTTTAGGTCTTCCTAAAGGTACTTTTTCATCATACCCATCCGGTAATTCTGTAGCTTCATATCTACCACGACCATATAAAGAAGCTAAATCATGTGGTGTACCATATGATTTGCCTGATTCTAAAGGATCATTACCTTCAGCTTCAACTTGTGATAAACGGAATTTACGCTTTTGATCTTGTACAATCAAATCTCTCATTTCCTCGTACTGGTCCTGGCTAAAGTGGAAGATGTTTTCATAAATCCAATCTGTTGATATTAATTTACTTTCAGCCATTGTAGAAGCTAAATCCATTTTTTCTTTCATCAAAGCAATACGCTCTTGATCATAGATAATAGATGGAGTAGTTAATGATAATTCAAAATTAGTTAAATTATCAGATGTATACCCTTGTGTGTATAAATGAATTAAAGCAATTTTATATAACTCTGATAATACAATTCTTTGAATACGGTCGATTGTGCGAGCAAATCTAATATCTTCAGCAGCTAATGTCGCTTTACCGGTTAAATCTTTTTCATAACCCATATAAGCTTTAGGTACTTTAAGAGCGGCAAATAATTTGTCTCTTAGGTAAGTAACGTCTGCTATACCATCATAATTTAAACCAGGTGAAGTTTCAATTTTAGTTGATTGATCATTACCCCTAACTGGAATATAAAAGTCTTCCATTAGGTTTTGCATGTTATATTTTAAGTTATATTCACCTGTTTGATTATCTACTAATGGAGTACGTTTCATAGTAGAAATAGTTTTCTGCATAAAGTTTTCTACTTCATTTGGTGGGATAGAACCAACATTAATATAGAAAACACGTCTATCAGGTGAGCGAGAGATTCTATGAATTAACATAGCATCTTCCATTAATGAATATTGTTTAAATATTCTACGAGCAGGTTCAATATAAGCTCTACCATACGGAAGATAGTTAACATCTGTCATTAAACGGAAATGAGCCATTTCATAATTTTCAAAAACAATTGTATTATCTTCTTTTATTTTAGCTTGTACTTGAGGTACACCATAATATCCTGAACTACCTCCATAAAATCCTTCTGGTGAGTAAACAAATCTTACTGAGTTTGGATGTTCTGGGTCATAGTTTTCTTGTCTCTCAATATTATAAGCCTGATAAGGTATTACATTAAATACACCAAATTTTTCAGCAATTTCTAGTTTTAAGAAAAAGTCACCATACTTACACATTTGACGAATCCAAGACCATAAATTAAATTCAATGTTTAATACATCGTAAAACAAGTTATAAAGTATTTGTTGAATATCTTCATCACTTGATCTAATTTGAAGCACTTCTCCCATCTCATTTTTCAAAGTACTTTCTTCAGCTATAATATCCAAGGCAGAAGCTACAATAGCATCATTATCCATTACATCATAGTCTGAGTATATGAATGTTCTTAGGTATTGATAGTTAATATTTAACTGTTGACCAAAAAGTGAAGTTGAGTTAGGTGAATAAATTCTATTATATCTATCCAACAAAGAGTTAGTAGCTATATCACCTGATCTTTGGATGCTATCAACGTCTAAAACTTTAAGCTCATTTCCACCCTGATTTCTAATAATTACATCAGTTGAAAATAATCTTTGTAAACGTTTAAATAAAGTAGTATCTGCCATAAAAATATATTATAAATATTACAAAAGCCAGCTAATGTTTTCCTCTCCATCTCTAGTTTGTATAGAGTAAGGATTAGGAATATTGTTAGACCCATATGCTCCTTTAAATGGAGTGGTTCCTTTTGAAAAATTACCTAAAGCTGCTCTAGTCATATCTTGAGAATGTTGTTGAAACTTAAGTGACGTGTCTCGTAGGAACATACCGATCCCAAATGACATAACCAAGTCATCGTTGTATCCTGTTTGAGCTTCTGGTCGACCATTTTTCCAAATGAATACTTTCATTTCTTCTACTAATCGTTTTGAGCGAATAGTCACACTTTTGTCACCAACATATTCTCTAAATTTGTTTACAACTAATGGTCTTGTTCTTAAAGACATTGTAAATCCAGGAGTCATATCTGAAGTACCTTCAAATACCCTTAAATAGGATTCAGCTGTTAATTGATCTGATTTAGGTGAGTGGTATAGATTTCTATATCCTCTTTCAATAATAGCGTCTATTGTAGCCCAACCAATTGAGGCGTTTTCAACAACAAGCATAGCATTATTATATTCAGTAGCTAAACCTGTTAAAAAGTAACCATATTCTTTAGGCGGCAATTGACCTTTATATTCAGCTACTTGTGTATTAGTTGCTATATCAATTATATGACAAGCAGAAGAGTCTTTACCATCACCTCTAGCTACGTCTGCCACAACCATATATTCTCTAGAATAATCAGCTGGTTCCCAAATCCATAGATTTTGGTCAGCTCCTCTTCTTTCTAAAGGTTCTTTAATAGTAGTTTGATTTAAAAATTCTATCCATTCAGGATAAAATACTACATCACCAGAAGTACTAAAGTCACAGTCACATTCTTGAGCTGCTAATCTAGGATCACCTAGTAATTCATCTTGGCGTTTTCTCCAGTCTTCATTTCTTTCTGGATGGACGTGCCAAGGTAGTTTGATTGGTAAAAAGTCGTTTTCTCCTGACTCTGCTTTGCTCCATGTCTGATGGAACCAGTTTCCAGTTCCATACGGTGTTGAAAGTACTATTGCTCCACCACCCGTTGCTAGTGTTTGTTGTGCTGATGCCCATATTTCTCCAATTTGTTCAATGAAAGCTGCCTCATCCACTATCAGCAAAGAAACGGCTTCTGATCGACCTGCATCACTACTTGCTGAAGTGGCTTTAATTTGTGAACCATTACTTAATCGTAATGATAATTTGTTATTTTCATCCGCGTTAATTTTAAGCCAAGAAGGTAAGTTATCATACATAAACTTAACCTTTGTAACCATGTTACGAGCGGTTTCCTGTTTTGTCGCAATACATAACACGTTTTTATCCTTATGGAATAACATTAACCATAAAGAATAACCTGCTGCTAATGTTGATATACCTAACTGACGAGATTTTAAAACAACAGAATAAGGATGATTTTTCCAAAGATTTAAAACTTTATCTTGAAAAGGATATAAATTAAATACTACTCTACCTCTTTGAGGGTGTTGAATGTTACAGTATTTTTTCATAAAGTGTGCTGGATCTTGCACACATTTAATATATTCTTCTCTTATTATTTTCTTTAAATCGGGTTGACTCATAGTAAGACTAAGATGAAGCTAACAGCAGTTAATACAATAGTTCCAGCTAAAGCTTTTACTGTAGATTTTAACTTTATTATTTCTTCCTCTTTAATTTCGATTATTTTATCTTTATTTTCTACAACTTCTTCATAATTTCTTTCGTTAGCTTTACAAACTTCAGTCTGATGTACTAAATTTACAATAGTTTCATCTTGGTTGTTAATGATGCTATCTTGAATGCGAATAGAATCTCTAGATACTTCAAGTTCATTCCTACAATTATCATAGGAGACTTTCATTATCATAGCATTCCTTAAAGCTTTAATAGGAACTATTACAGTTGAATCACTGGAACGCTGCTGTGAACTCGCTGATGATATCATCATCAGACATATCAGAAATACGATTATGTTCTTCATTATATTTTTTTCTATAAGTTTCTGCTTTTTTAGAAACTTCGGTTAATTTAACTTTATCTACAGCTACCAAAGAATCTAAGACTAATTTTGCTGATGATAAAGAGTCAATTTTTGCTTTATTCAAGCCTATTTCAATCTGGAGGGAATCAATTTTTGCTTGATATTCTTTTTCTTTACTTGATTTTTTTAAATCAGTATAGGTGAAAAGAAGCCATAGCAACCCTATAGCTCCCCAAACTATAACCCCTTGAATAATGTATTTTTTCATGTTATCCTACTAACCCACCTGTATCAATTTTAACGTCTCTTTCTTTAAACGCTTTAACTAACTCAGGTTTTTTAATAAATTGTTTTAGAGCAGCCATTTTTTTATCTTTGGCTTCTCCTTTTTCCATATCTTTAATCTTCTTAACTAAAGTTTTCAATTTGTCTTTGAAATCTTCAAATTCAGAATTTGTTACTTTAAATTTAGAAGGAGCACCTTTTACTTTTTCTTTTTCAAGTTCAGCTTTAGTTGGTTCTCTATCTTCATCTTCTTCTCCTTCGGTTAAGGTTTCTTCCATTTCTGGCTGTTTACCTGGTAATCCGAATAGTACGTAGTCTATCATTTTTTTGTTAAACTCATCTTCTAGCTGTCTATGCTCTGAGCTAGCTACAGGGATTCCTTTTGCTTTTTTTACATAATCATGCCAGTCTTCAATTCTGAATACTCTAAAGTGGTGTCTACCCATATCGAAGTAGATATCTTCTCCTTCTAGGCTTTTTGCTGTATATTGACCTCCAGGTAAAGACCAGTCTAATTTTAAAGTACCAGGTTCTATTTTATCTCCGTAGAATTGCTCAATGGCTTCTTCTGCTCCTAGTAAGGCTTCGTTTACTTCTTCTTTAATAAAAGCTAAAGTACTACCATTAGGTAATTTTATTATTTTACCAGCATGAAGTTTATCCATTTGAGCTTGAGTAAGTTCAATTCCTTCACCTTTAGCTACTACTTTATCTTTATCTTTATCTTCAGATAAAATTTCTATAATATATTCTTTAATTTCTGCTTTTAAATCAGAGGTTTTCATGGTTATAAATATTATCCAAAAATTGTTTCTTTTATTTTAGCAATACGTTCTTCAGTTGTTCCTGATAGTTCAACTAGTTTTTTAATTTTATGATTACTTCTATATAGAATTAACTGAATAATACGATCAATTAAGTCTCTATATTCTAAATCAGTTTCACGAACACCATTATCTTCCATTTCTACACCTTCAGGAGAAACATAAAAAACATAATCATAATCACCTACTAATTTATAAGCAGCATCACAAAATGCTTCAGCATCATAATAATCAATTGACTTAGCTGCTTTAGTAAATGCCATAACATCAATTACAGTTCTATCTGTGATAATATTTTCTTGTAATAGTTCTGTACAACGTTCAGCTAAAAATATAAATTGACCTTTTAATGTTGAATCAGTATTTAATGGAATACCTAAATCACGTAAATATTTAGAACGCTCAGTAGCGAAATTGTAGTCTTTAAATTCAGGTAATTCCTTTAAAGCATTTACTAATGTAGTTTTACCTACACTCATTGTTCCACATAAACCTATCTTCATGATTAGTTTCTATTTTGTCCTGCTTGACCCATTGCTGTCTTGTACCAAGGCAAACCTTCACGATTACGACGAGCTTCTTTCCAACCTTCTTCAGTGTATTGAATGCCATGAAGATAATATTCACGTTTACGCTCATTACCTTCAGGAATTAAAGCTGGTCCTTCCCAGTTATGAAGTTTGCCGTCAAACACATAAGCAATAGTTCCGTCTGCTTTTCTAAGTCTCTTCGATTGTTTATACTTGTCATTCATAATCATTAATATAACATCTTTTTTATGGATTTCCAAACTAGCGCCATTGAATAACGTCACCAATATGGTTGTCCCATTCGTCTTCTATTGGTTTTAGAATTTTAGAAACTGATAAAATACCTTGAGCTCCTGAAACTGTAATACCACGAGCTGATAAAGCATCTCCTACAAAGTGAACATTTGGATAATCAATAAGAGCTAAATCACTATCATAAACAAGTGGTTCAGGTGACAAATATTTTACTTCAGGAATATAAACACCCCAATCATCTTTAAGTGTTGGGAATACTTTTTTCATATCCTCGATAAAGTCTTCAATATAGTTCCAATATTGTCCCATTACATGTTTAACACCATTTAAATTATCAATTTGGAAAGCACTAACTTTATTTCCTTCAGATGTTTTAGATGGAGTACGAGATGGAGAATAATATAAACCAGTACCACCAAATTGTAACTTATTTACTACATTACGAGACCATTCAAATGGATTCTTAATACCATTAATTTCCATCAAGATACCAAAGTTAGTCATGTTATTAAGATATTTTTTATCTTTTTTAGCGTGACCATTGTAACTATGATCTCCATATGTTTCTTCTACAGCAACATAAGCGGCATTGTTATTTGTACAGAATGAACGAAGCGAAACACCTTTATCTTCAAATTTACGATATAACTTAAAATCGTAACTAATGTCGATTAGTTTTTGGAAATGTTTTTGTGGTGCCTCAAATCGAACACCAATTTGAACTGATTTAGGTTCAGTTTCTAATTGATATTCTTCTTGAATTTCTTGAGCAAAGTCAATACCTGATTTACCTACTCCAAAAATCAATTGGTCATAAGAAATAGCATTTTCTCCTTGTTTACCCTTATGAGTACAATATACTAAATTTGATTCAAAGTCAACTTTGAATACTTTTTCATTCCAAATAAAATTGATGCCTTTTGATACTAAATAATCATACCAATTTTTTCCAATCTCATGTAGATAATCTGTACCAACATGCCATACAGGAAACAAACGAAGACCAAAATATGGCTTAATAAACTCTGGTTCTTCTTCTGGATTTGAACATTGTACTTCCTCAGGTTTAGGATGGAAACGTTTAAAGTTATTAATTACCTCATCCATTAATTGCATGGCTTTTTTCTCACCAACATACTTAGACAATTGTCCTCCAATTGCTGTATGGTAAGTAAGTTTACCATCTGACCATCCACCGGCTCCTAAGAAACCAGTCATTACTTCTTCAGGTTTCCTGTTATAAGGATCATTACCCATATCAATAATGGTAATGTCTTTTCCAGGATAACCATTGTCAACTAATTTGGTAGCAGCATTCACACCTGCTACACCTGCTCCTACAATTACAATTTTCTTTGCCATATTTAACATTTTAATATATCATTCTTTACATTTAAAGCCAAACTAAAAGTGGCCCACTTTTTAAGGTGGGCCACAGCTCCATATTTTTTATCCCTTACGGGCGACTGGCTATGAATCAGTCTTTATGTATTTTTAGTTTTAACTTTCCTGTTCCTTTTATAACACGATGCCATTCATGTCTTGGTATAAATATAGGTTCATTTATAGAAGTCGGCAATTGATTATCAAGTTGTAACTTCCAATCTGTTTCTCCAATTATTTCAACTGTTCTGTTTTCATCATCTCGATGCCACAATAATTCTATTGGGTCAATGTTTTCAGAAAATTCCCTAATAATATATTTGTCTGTGACTTCTAAATCAATGTATGGTCTCATTTTTCTTTACGTTCTTGCCAGTCATAAGATACTTTATCTTCATCAATAGGACCTCCAGCTGCCCAAGTATAACATGTTCTTTCACTATGGCATTTAAAACTATGCATCCAACAATATCCTAAGTAACCATCTTCTTGTACTGAACCAGGCATACATTCTAACATTCTTTCTGATATATCAAAAGCAACACAATTTTTACATTTTGATTTTTTAGCTACATCTGGAGTTGTATTCCAATGTTTAGCTGCTCTTTCCCAATATTCTTCATCGCTTAAATTAAGAGGACCATATTGGATATAATCTGCTTTAATTGCTGAGTTTCTATTTTTGGTGTTTAATTCTAAATCTTGGGTTGGAAGAGGGCAAGACATAGCTGCTTCAAACAGCTTATTTTCATTTAAATATTTTTTTAAATCAAACATAATTTAATTATTTTGTTTTACCCCATGTTTTACCTTTACCTTTTGATTTACATTGAGATGGGGTAGGACGACAAGAAGGGTATTTAGATCTTTTTTCACCTTTTTTTCTACCACAGGCTTTACATTTTAATCTACCTGTTTTTTTGTTTTTTCTACAGGTATTACAGTCTACCCAACCACCTTCTTTACCAGAGGTGCCTTGACGTTTAAACCATTTATGTAATGATTCGTCTTCTTTAATAATTTCTAAAATTATGTCAGTTAACTTTATCATTTTATACCTTTCCAAATATCTCCTCTACGGCATCTAACTACAGCGCCTGATTTATATGCTGATGGTTTTTTGAATTTACGGTCAGCAATACGAAGACATCTGTCTCGTTTTTTCTTCTTTTCTTGAAGAAGTTCTTTCAATATGTCTGTTAATTTTACCAAAATCCTGAAAAGTTAGACTTTAATCCTAACAATTTAGCGTATCTTGGTAAACGACATGACCAGTAAGATGCTTTTGTTTTATCATTCTTTTCTGAACATCTATGACGCTTTGCAAATGCTTGTCTTGCTTTTGGATTATTAATTTTTGCCTTTAATCCACCTGAACCAAATGATACTTTTTTAATTCTTTTGGTTTTAGGATCTTTAACATAAACATAATATGCTTTAGATCCACCTCTTTTGGGTTTATTTAATGGTGGGTTTTTCTTTTTTTCTTCATTTAAAGCAGCTAATTCACCTCTAATTTCTTCCCAATCCTCAATTGAACCACCTTTGATAAAATCGATAGCGGCTTTTAATGATGGAAAACCTAATTCTTTAAAGTGAACTTTTAATTTTTCAATAGCGTCTCTAACACCAGCTGATTTTAGGTTAATTTCATTTAAATCAAGGTATTCATCTTCCATAATGAAATCTAATGGAACTTTTTTACCTTCAAATATACCAAATTCACCTAAGTGAGTTTCAGTTAAAATTTCTAAATCATCACCTGAAAAGTCTAATACATTACGAACATATAATGCTCTTGCTTCTGACCATAAATTAAAATAATTTTTAGATCCGGCGCGATAAAGATGCTCAGTAAGCGGCTTATTATTGTCTATATGGTATTTTAAACCTTCAGACAATATTTCGCGCGGAGCAACACTTTCGTTTAATATAGGCGCTTTATTACATTTTTCTGAAGCTTTACAACCACAATTGCAATCACTAATTACTTTTTTAGTTATTAATGCTTCTGTTATGACTTTTCTAAGGTTCATGGTTATAAATATTATTTTTTAGTTGATTTTTCAATTTCAATAGTGTTTTGTTTATTACCATTACTTCTCATCACTAATTCTAAATCATACTGAGCATATACGTCCTTACCTTCTAATATATCAACTGATACATATATTTTTAAACCCCCATATGAATCTTTATCTTCAATAGTTATTTTAGTTCCTGGGGTTAATTGGGCCGTTGATCCTGCTGGTATTCTTTCTGGGATTGATGCTATTGAGCCATTGCTTTTACCTATAAGTTTAAAAAATGTTGGGTTAATGTCAGTAATAGACATACCAAAGGCTGTCATTTTAACTAAACCTTGAGCAGGTGTTAATGCTCCTTCTTTTTCTAAGTGTCTAAATAAATAATCTAAAGATTTATAAGCAGCTAATTTAAATTTCTTTTGACTTGTTTTTGTTGGGTTTTTACCAGGTTTATAATCTATAAATTCGCTACTACCTATTTTCTCTAATGTTGATTCTTTATATTGATTAATAGCACTATCAAATTGATCATCAGAATATTCTATTTCTTCATCTGATAAATTATAAATGTCTGGTACTTGTCCTTTTATTTTTTCGGGTTTAAATCTATCTAAAAATGATTTTGCTTTGCCAGCTTGTGCTTTTTCTCCTTTTAAAGAAATTGCTACTAAACCAGGTTTATCTCCCCATTTATTAACAAATATTTTATTAAGTTCTTCTAACCCGGTTACATCAACTTCATCTGTTGAGGGTATAGAAATATCACCAACTTTTAAAAAGATATCACCAGGATTTACTTTATCTGCTTTTAAGCCTGCTTTTTGTGCTTGTTGGGATTTTATTCTATTAAAAGTTTCATCTCTCATTATTTCTCCTTCAGGATAATCTTTAAATATTCTTAAAGCAGATGATAAATTGTCATTTAATACACTTTGTGCTGATTTACTAGATGGAGATTCTTCATCAAATTTTTCAAAATAGGATTTAACTTGACCCTTTGCAGTTTCTCCTAGACCACTATATATACTATCTCCTAAAGAAATTAAATCTGATAGTAGAGATGACATATTATCTTTATTAAAAGGATCTTTATTTTCATTCCATCCTTGTGAAGATTTTAAAGCATTATAAAATACTACTACTAGACCTTCTTTTTGATCTGTATTTGTAACATATTTATCTTTTCCTGTTCCTTTTATATAAATTTCATAACCATCAGCATCTAAATAATAAGCTCCATTATCATCTTTTTTAATTTCACCATTGGGTAATAAACCTTTTTTAATTAAATCTTTTGTTATTTCTAACCTAACATCTCTATTAGTAGCTGGTACATCCTTTACATATATAAAAGGACGTTTTGTAGTTTTCATTTGTATGGCTTCAACTCTATCTTTATATTCTGGATGGTTATTTATTACTGATCTTATTTGGTTTATATTGTCTGGGATATTACCCTTATCCTCGACTTCAAATAAAATTAATTGATCTAATAATGTCTCTAACAACAAAACATCCTGAGCATTATTCATGTCAGGATATCCTTTAGGGAACTTGTAAGCAACTTTGTTTAAAAATTTACTTAATATATCCATTATTTGAATTTAGCATCTATTAAACCTTTAAGGTTTTGTTTATTTACTCCTTTAATGTCTTGCATGTAACCTAAAAGTACTGAGAAGAATTCATTTACCTCATTAGCGTTATTAATATTACCTATTAATTTTTGTATTTGTTTATTATTTCTAATAAAATTAGCTGCTTGTTTAGCATCACCTGTTTTAATACCATCAAGGTTAGGTAAAGCTGTTTCTTCAGCTTCTTTTAAAATTCTTTCACGGATTAAGTTTTTTAATTCTGATTTTTTCATTTTCTTTTATACTTCTGGATTTGGGATTTCTTCTTCTGCTGGTTCTTCTGCTGGGGTTTCTGGTTCTGTTGTAGTATCTGTAGCTGTTTCAGTTCCTGCTTCAGTTCCTGCCTCAGCTCCTGCTTCTGCTCCTGCCTCACCTTCAGCTTGTTGACCATAAGATAATACTCTAGCTAAAGTTTGAGTAGCTTGTTCTTCTTCTCCAATATTAGCTAAGTAATAATTTTTACCTTCAATTTTAGCTATCCAACTTCTTGGGGTATAAGTCATAAAAAATGATTCACCATTGCCTAAAATTATTCTAAAAGTAGTAGGGCGTGGTGCTACCCATTGAATATCAACTATAAATAATTCATATTGATCTGTTAATAAATCAATAATAACATTTTTTAATGAAGGAAATTTTTCTAAGACAGGAAATTTAGGAGCATCTAAAGTGACAGTATCTTCAGCAGATAAAAAATCTGGTTTGTATACTTGTTTTACAAGTACTTTAATTTTCTCCTTAAACTCGTCTCTAGTCATTATTTATATTTTTCCACTTATGTTCCTTAACTCTACCTTTTTTAGAAGACCCAATCCCTGATCATTACTCTGGGACACAGGAGAAATGTTATACATTTTTGGGTTTTTACGATCTTGAACTACAGTAAAATCTTTACCTAATTCATATCCTTTATCAATTAAGGATTGTTGTATTTTTTTAGCTTTAACTGCTCCAAGAACTTTTCCTTTTGTAACAGGAGGTAAGTTTTTATTTTCAGATAATTCATCCTCAGTCTCAACACCTACATTATCAAATACACCAGCGTCTTCTACTTTGTCTAACATAGCATCAATTTGAGGTTCTTTAGTTTCAAAGTCAAGATAATGTTTAGCGCCTACTAAGCAATCTTTAGCTTTAATAATTTTAGCTTGCCACCAATGAGGAAAATCAACTTCACCTGGACCTTCAAACTGGTCTACCATCTGGTATAATTCCATAGCGTATTTTCCAATACGGTATAGGTCAGCTTTTAGCATGTGTGGTTCGTTGTCTTCATGACCTAAATCTAAATCTTCCATTAGATTAGCATCTTTGAGCATATCTCTAAATTCAGGAACGCTTTCAACCCAACTCATAAGTGCATCAATTGCGCCTGGGTTGTCTTGGAAAAATTCATAGGGATCAGAATATCCTAAAGCATAAGTAACGTCTTCAATATCTGAAGATCCGTAGAATCCTTCTTTAACTTCGCCTTTTGCTTTTTTACTAATGATTCCTTTTTGTAAAGCATCAGGTA
>Ga0070745_1000200_pt1 | contig 37700 bp, 20 predicted proteins | sample VirMetDEL_Mar_4_FD_77438 | JGI IMG/M metagenome (GOLD analysis project Ga0070745, IMG submission 77438) | Aqueous microbial communities from the Delaware River and Bay under freshwater to marine salinity gradient to study organic matter... | ecosystem: Environmental > Aquatic > Marine > Coastal ...
AGTTGATGGATCTGGCGAAAATAATTTCACACTCCTTTATGTTTGCTGTGATCTTCTCAACTGCTCCTGACACTCTCAATCATCAGATCTTGACACCTTCTAAATAAGTGTGTTATAATCATTGTGTTAGTGACCGTCTGAATGGATTTACTTGATAAGTTCAATGCCGGATTACCAGATCGTCTTCACGAAGATGAATGCTGGGAGTGGCAAGGCAACAAAGACAAACAAGGTTATGGGAGAATATCTCATAACTACAAAAAGGTAAAGGTTCACAGATTAGCATATGAAGTTCATTATGCTGAACCTCTTGGAGATCTTCTTTGTTGTCATAAGTGTGATAATCCTTCCTGTGTCAATCCTAATCATCTTTATGCTGGCACCAATGCCGACAACATGAGAGATAAGGTTGAGAGAGGAAGACAACATCGACCTGTTGTTGATTATAGGGGAGATAAGTCTCCAAGATCTATCCTTAAGGAACATCAAGTAAGAGACATCCGTAACCTTTATAAATTGGGTTATACTATTAGGAAACTATCAGGGTTATATCCAGCCGTCAAAGAAGCGGCAATTGCAAATATAGTTCATAACAGAACATGGAAACATTTATTGGAGCGTGAATGATGGCCAAGGGTTTCACAGTAAAGGCATCAAAACCAAAAACATCAGCACCACAACCAACGTGGGATTATGATGCAATCAAGAAAAGATGGCGCGGCAAGACAATCGTTTTTTGCTTACCTGGCAGAGGTTGTTCTTATCTCTTTTTGAAGAACTTTGTTCAACTTGCGTTTGACTTGGTTCAGAACAACATGGCGATCCAAATTAGTCAGGATTATTCTTCAATGGTTAATTTTGCTCGATGCAAATGTCTTGGAGCAAATGTGTTGAGAGGTCCTGATCAGATCCCATGGGATGGTAAGTTACGTTACGATTATCAGTTGTGGATCGATAATGACATTATCTTTAACACAGAGAAGTTCTGGCAACTTGCTGATCTTGCTCTTCCTGCTGATGCCGTCGATGAAGATGGGGAGTTGATTGAAGGTAAAGATCACCCAATCTCTGCTGGTTGGTATTCCACTGAAGATGGAAAGACCACTTCTGTTGCACACTGGTTGGAAGAAGATGACTTCCGTAATAATGGTGGTGTGATGAATCATGAGATGGTTGATGGCATTACCAAACGTAAAAAGCCCTTCACTGTTGATTACACTGGATTCGGTTGGGTGATGGTTCGTAAGGGTGTGTTTGAAGATCCTGAAATGAAGTATCCTTGGTTTGCACCAAAGATGCAAGTGTTTGAATCTGGAGCGGTTCAAGATATGTGTGGAGAGGATGTATCCTTCTGTTTGGATGCAATTGATGCTGGATTTGAAATCTGGTGTGATCCACGCATTCGTGTTGGACATGAGAAAACAAGAATCATCTAATTTTCATTATGTCAAGTTCAAGAAAATCGACTGAGGCAAGAACTCGTCAAGAGAGTTATAATGAGAAGAGAAAGGAGATCAGACATCTGTATCTCCTTGCCAAACAAACAAAACAACTACAAAATGAGGCAAACGAATGGCAATGACTTGGAGTATTGCTAAACTCCATCTTCATAAAGACGGTCACCAAATGGGTGATCGTCAGAAACGCACTTCCATTGGTAATGGTAAAAGAAAGCGTGGTGGATACAAATCACGCAAAAAGTATAGAGGACAAGGTAAACGATGAATTTTGAGGACGAGTGGCATAAAACACATCCTTTGGATCACTGGGTTTATGATAAACTTCTCCTCTCCAATGCATTAGGTTATACTTGCGGACCAGTGGGAATTGATGTTCCCACACCTGGTCAATATATTATTCGACCCGTTCACAACTATATGGGAATGGGTCGTTTTTCACGCATTGCTTCACTAACAAGAAGCACTGATCATTTGCATCCAGGAGAGTTTTGGTGTGAAGTTTTTAAAGGTCCACACTTTACAGTTGACTTTCATAATGGAGTTGCTGAACTTGTTGTAAAAGGAGTTAGAAAAGAAGGAGATCCACTGTGGAAGTGGTCTCGATGGACTCGGGTAAATAAGAAGTTCAAACTTCCTAAGATCCTACAAGATCTTCATGGTAAATATGAATGGATCAACTGTGAATTCATTGGAGATCGACTTATCGAAGTTCATTTTCGTAAGAATCCTGATTTTAGGTTTGGTAATAAGATTGCCATTCCTGTTTGGGATGGAAGTGAAATCAAAAATAAGAAATCACAGTTTCATTTTGTAGAAGATAAAGATTATCACAGAAGGGGGTTTTATATCAAATGAATAGCCAAAGTCAAATGAGTGAGGAATTCCTCAGAGAAATCAATGAGGATGATCTCAATCCCAAGTCAAAGAAGAAGAGACCTGCTGATGGTCTCTTTGAAAGAACTGAATGTGAATGCGACACGTGTGAATGTGACAGGCAAACCCTCCAAGAAGGTTGATAAATAACCACAGTAAGTTGTAACTGTAACTGTGCCGATTGAAAGGGTCAGTCAAGGATTTAAGGACATTAGTGCGTCTTTTCAAATCAATCCAATTAATGATGATCTCATTGCAATTAAGAATGAGGTCTCAATTGCACGTGCAATTAGGAATTTAATCTTTACAGTTCCAGGAGATAAACCATTCCAACCAGAAGTTGGTTCGAATGTTGATAACTTACTATTTGACAACATGGATGAGCTGACTGCGGCATCCATTCGATCAGAGATTGAATACACAATTAATAACTTCGAACCCAGAGTTGAGTTGAATGAGGTTATCGTTGAACCTAACTATGATGATAATGAGTTTAACGTGACAATTAAGTATTACATTGTTGGTATTGATGTTCCCCAACAGGAACTTGCTTTCGCACTTCAGCTCACCAGGTAAATGGCATTAGTTAATTTTAGTAACGTCGATTTCGATCAGATAAAACAATCCATTAAGGATTATCTGAAAGCGAACTCAAACTTCACTGATTACGACTTTGAAGGATCTAATCTTTCAACGATTATTGACGTTCTTGCTTATAACACCTACATTAACTCATACAACGCCAACATGGTGACGAATGAGGTTTTCATTGACAGTGCAACTCTTCGTAATAATGTAGTTTCGTTAGCAAGAAACGTTGGTTATGTTCCCACATCCCGTAAGGCATCAAAGGCGACCATTTCGTTTATTGTGGACATGCAGAATGTGTCCGCATCAACTCTTACGTTGAAATCTGGTTTAGTCGCCATTAGTGCAAACAGAGCACTCAATCAAAATCTTACCTTCTGTATTCCAAGTGATGTTACGGTTCAGGTGGATTCCACAGGAACTGCTAACTTCGAGAACCTGGAAATTTACGAAGGTTCATTCATTCAACAAAACTACACTTACTCTTCTCGTAATCCAAATCAGAAATATCTTCTTCCGAATGCTGGAGTTGACACAGACTTAGTTTCTGTGGTGGTAAAAGAATCAGAACAATCCACTGTTTCGAGAAAGTTTAGACGTTCTGACAGTCTTTTGGGTGTGGATGGAACTTCTCCTGTTTATTATCTCTCTGAAATTGATGGAGAAAGATATGAAGTTTACTTTGGTGATGGTAATTTTGGACTTCCTCTTCAGGATCCAAATTATATTCAGATCTCTTACATCACATCGAGTGGAGCATCTGGCAACGGAGTGACTCGTTTTTCTTATGCTGGAAGTTTAGTGGATAATAATGGTAACTCAGTTACCGCTGGTGTTTCTAACATTACTACGATTTCACCTTCTGGTGGTGGATCAGATATTGAAAGTGTGGAATCAGTTAGAAAATATGCTCCACAGATTTATTCATCACAAAACAGAGCAGTTACCTCTGCTGATTATGAAGCAATTATTCCTCAGATTTACCCTGAAGCGGAATCTGTTTCTGCTTTTGGGGGCGAAGATCTTTCTCCTCCTGCTTATGGCAAGGTTTTTGTGAGCATCAAACCTTACAATGGAATCTTCTTATCCTCTGGAGTGAAGGAAAACATTCAAAATCAGATAAGAAAGTACAGTGTTGCTGGAATTGTTGTTGAAATTGTTGATCTGAAGTATCTTTATGTAGAGACAAACTCCACTGTTTATTACAACACTAACCTCGCAACCTCCCCACAACAACTCAGCACAGTTATTCAGGGTAATTTGGGTGTTTATGCTAACTCAACTGAACTGAATAAGTTTGGTGCAAGGTTTAAGTACTCCAAATTCCAAGGTGTGATTGATAACAGTAACGATTCAATTACGTCTAACATTACAACTGTGAATATGAGACGGGATATGGTCCCTGTGATTAACGCATTTGCGGAGTATGAAATCTGTTATGGTAACAGATTCCACATTAAGAATCACGGACATTCACCAGTTGCTGATGGAACTGTCATTGGATACAACATTAAGTCCTCTGGTTTCACCATTAGTGGTGTGAATGGAACAGTTTATCTCGGTGACACACCAAATCCAGATCAGAAAACTGGAACATTATTCTTCTTTAGGCTTCAATCTCCCACTGAACCAGTAATTGTGAAATCAAATGTGGGACTTATTGATTACATCAAGGGTGAGGTTCGTTTAAATCCTGTTAATATTCTTAGCACACAAGTGAATAGAGGTGTTCCTCTGATTGAAATTTCAGCAACTCCATACTCAAATGATGTTATTGGCCTTCAAGACCTTTACCTTCAATTAGACACCTCAAATGTCGTGGTAAATATGTTACAGGATAACATCGCTTCTGGTAGTGATACCTCGGGAGTAAATTATCCAGTAACGACGAGTTACTCCAATGGAGGTCTCGTTAGAGGTACTCCAGTTATCAATACCTCAATAACTGGAACAGTTCAAACAACTGGAACCACATCGGCTTCAGTTGTGACGACACAGAGTGGTTCCAGTTACCAAGCTACTTACTAAGATAGATGACAGTAGATAGAGTTAGATTTCAGGACATTGTAGAGAGTCAACTCCCTCGTTATGTGAGGGAAGATTTTCCACTGCTACCAGAATTCCTCAAGCAATATTACATTTCACAAGAAATTCAGAGTGGAACTCTGGATTTGGTTCAAAATTTAGATCAATATGTCAATTTGAGCGAGATTTTTGACCTTTCTAACTCAACAACTCTTGGTGCTGATCTTTCTTTCACTGGAAAAATCATTCAAACCTCATTTGAGGGTAATTTTACAGTCGGATTTCCCGATAAAAATGGTCTAATTCAGATTGATGATGAAATTATCTTCTATGAAACCAAAACTGACCGCAATTTTGAAGGATGCACTCGCGGTTTTAGTGGAATTACGTCATATATTTCACCTTCAACCCCAGATGAGCTCGTTTTTACGACTTCTGTAGCGACAGAACACAAAAATGGAGCCAGAATTGTCAATTTGAAAGTTCTTTTCCTCCAACAATTTCTTCAAAAGCTTAAAAAACAATTTACACCTGGTTTTTCTGGTCGTTCTTTAACAAATAACCTCGATCAGAAGAACTTTTTGTATGGTGCAGAGTCATTTTACTCCGCAAAAGGAACAGATGCCGCCACAGAAGTGCTTTTTCGAGCACTTTATGGTGAAGATGTTGAAATTATTCACCCAAGTCGTTTTCTGTTTAGACCTTCTGATGCAGATTACAAGATTACTGAGGATTTCATCGTTGAAGCGATTGATGGAGATCCGTTAGAACTAAAAAACCTCACATTGTTCCAACTTGAAAGTGGAGCAAATGGTTCTGTTACAAATGTTGAAAGAATTAATTACGATAAAGGTCAATATTACCAAATTAGTGTCGATAGTGGTTATGACAGAGACATTAATGTCAGAGGAACCATTTATGCTGATTTTCAGGTTAATCCAAAGACAAAATTACTGAATTCCGTAAGTTATGGATCCACAATTCTCGATGTTGATTCAACATTGGGTTTTGATGACTCTGGAGAACTTGTCACAACTGATATTGATGGAAATGACGTTATTTTAACTTATTCTGGAAAGAATATTAACCAATTCTTCAATGTTGAAGGTGTAACTTATGAAATTGATGTCAAAACTGACATTCGAAAGAACGATTACTCTTATGCTTATGTTGGAATTGGCACAGAAGAACAAATTCGAGTTAGAATTGCTGGTGCTCTGAAAGATCTCGAAATCAACGAGAAAACTTACTCATATAACGAAAGAGACCTCATTAACATTAAGTCTCTGGGTCGAATTTCGAAGAATCAGAGGTCCACTGGGTGGATTACTAACGTTAAAACCTCAATGGATGTTGAGAACGTTATTCCCGATGACATCGATGAGAGAATTTACAGCATCTTTACTTTTGACACCCATTATTATTATCCCGGTTACAGAATTGTTCTAACTGATGCCTTTGGGACAAAAACAAACGGAAAGATTTCAAGAGTCATCTCTAAACGAGGATTTGTTGTTAAATTTGAAAATGCTCTGAATTTGGCAGCTCCCACTTATGTTGTGGAGAACCAATTACTCAAAGGAGACTCGGACAACTTTCAGGAGATCACAGAATTCACAGCAAACGTTCAGAACACCTATTCTGACCCCTCAGACAACGTTCTGGTGGTTTCTAACACCATTCCAAACTACTTCGACACTAAGACTAACCCCTATAACAAAACAATTGTTTTCAGTGGATCTGCAGATGGTGAAAACATCAGATTAACCAATAACACTGATCACGGATTCTACACTGGTGATGCAGTTTTCTACAGTCCTGGAATTACCAATGAGGTGACAAGTTCTCCTGATGGAATTGAAGTTGTAACTCAAAACATCAGTAAATTCACTAATGTTGAATCTCTTGTTTATTATGTCAAGAGAGTTGATCAGGAAACAATCAAACTTGCCAGATCTCGTTCTGACATCTTTGCTAATAAGTTCATTTCTCCTCTGGGAGATGTAACAAACAACGTCTTCACTTACTACGATTACTACAATAAGAAACTTCTCCCACAATCCATTATCAGACAGATTACTGATCCTGTTAATCGATCCGATGAATATGAGACTGTTGCTGGAGATTACAATGGCATTCTGGTAAATGGTGTTGAGATTCTGAACTATAAGTCTCAGGATAAACTGTTCTCTGGAAGAATTGAATCCATTAAGGTTGGAAGTGGTGGTGAGGACTATGATGTTGTCAATCCTCCTGAATTTCACATTGATGATAATGTTCAGACTGGAATTGCTGCAACTGGTGTTGTGGCAGTTAGAGGAAGTCTTCAGAAGATTAACATTATTGATCCAGGATTTGATTACATTGGAACTCCCACTGTTCGCATCACTGGTGGTAATGGAACTGGTGCGGCTGCAGAAGTTAATCTCACAACAGCTTATAATGTACCACAATTCAACTCTGAGGTTGATGGCAGTGTTACTGGTGGCATAAGCACAACTAATAACACAATTGGTTTCTCTACCTATCACAGGTTCAGAGATTATGAGAGGGTTGTTTATGATTCCAAGAAACTTCAGAATGTTGGTGGTCTCTCCACTGGAAGTTTCTATTATGTTTCTCTTGTAGATGCATCAACTGTCAAACTTCATAAGTCTTATGATGATGCCAATTTGGGCATCAACACCATTTCTCTCACTGGTTATGGTAAAGGGATTCAGTCCATTAATTCCACTGGTCTGAAGTATATTCTTTCTGATGTTGTTGTTACAAATCCAGGACAAAATTATCAGAATAAAAAGAGAAGAATCACTGGAATTAACACAGCATCCAACACAATCACCATCAAGAGCCATGGTTACTTGAATGGTGAAATTATTGAGTATGAATCCATTGATGATGATGTTCTGGGACTCTCCACAACAGAAGATTACTTTGTCACCAAGGTTGATAATGATAACTTTAAGTTATCTTTGGTTGGAACTGGAATCACCAATCAGAGATATTATCTGGAGAGGCAACTTTATGTTGATCTTCTGTCAGAAGGAACTGGTAACTTTAATTACCAACCTATCAGTGTCACCATTGAAGGTGTCATTGGAGTAAACACATTAACTGATCAGGACTTCAGAGCAGTTGTTCAACCCATCTTCAGAGGTGAAGTTGATTCTGTGGATCTGACTGAACAGGGTGTTGGTTATGGTTCTTCTGAGATTCTGAACTTCAACAGACAACCAACCATTTCTTATAAGAGTGGTGAGAATGCAGTTCTCCAACCTGTCATCAGTAATGGAAGAATTTCTGATGTTATCATTGTTTCTCCTGGTTCTGGTTATAACTCTGTTCCCACCATTGAAGTTGAAGGTGGTGGAAATTATGCAAAACTGACTGTTCTTATTGATAATGGTCAAATTTCAGAAGTTAAAATCATCAGTGGTGGAATTGGTTATGTTGCGTCTGAGACTTCACTGAAGGTTACTGCATCAGGAAGAGATTGTGTCTCTGAAGCACAGATTCAAGAATGGAACATTAACCTGTTTGAGAGAGACTTCTCCAAGATTACATCAGATGATGGATTTGTCTCTGAGAACATTGATGACACACAACTTCAGTATTCCCACATTTATGCTCCCAGAATTCTGAGACAGACTGTTAGTTCTTTGGATTCTGATGGTAATCGACTATATGGTTCAAAGGACCTAAACATTGCTAGAGGAGTTGAGATCGATAATAGAAGACACTCTTCGATCATTGGTTGGGCATATGATGGAAACCCAATTTATGGTCCTTATGGTTATGCCAACGGACAGAAAGGAACCATCAAGCAACTCACCAGCAGTTATGAACTGAGATTTGATAAACCAAACAGACCCTCACTTTCCACGTTCCCTGGTGGATTCTTCGTTGAAGATTACGAATACACAGAGAGTGGTGATCTGGATAAACACAATGGAAGATATTGCCTCACTCCAGATTATCCCAACGGTGTTTATGCTTACTTTGCAACCTTTGATAATATTGTGGACTCGGATGGTCCCTTCACTAATTACAAGAGACCTTATTTCCCCTACTTGGTAGGTAACTCGTTTAAGTCACAACCGAATGAATTCAACTATCGTAAGACTTCCAACCAGAATCAATACAATCTGGAGAATGGTAACTGGTTCAGAAACACCAAAGAATACCTGATCAATGATGACCGTTCCCATTATGACTTTATTCTGAACTCTGATAACTTCTCACCACAAGGCGCAGAGGTTGTTTCCACGACGGCATCCGGAATTGATTATGTTGGAGTGGTAACTGGTGGTCGCGGTTATAGTGTTTATGATAAAGCATCGTTTGCAAACGGACCAACTGGTGGTTCAGGTGCTCAGGCAGTTGTTGAGAGAATCTCTGGTAAGCAAATTGTAGATGTCTCCACTGCTTCCACTTCTTTTGATAATGTTGAATTTACTCCTTTTGGCAATCCTTCCAGTTTCATTGGATTCAGTTCTATTCCCACCAAATTTGAGTTTGGTGATCTGGTCAGCATTTCTGGTCTGAACATTCGTTATGATGGATTTGAAGATTATTATACAGTTGGAGTTAGATCTGATAACTTTGTTCTGACACTGGGTGTTGGTTCTGCAACTGCAACTGGAATTACCACTTACTTCTATGTCTCTGGTCTTCTGGAGTATCCTTACATCAGACCTAATGATATTCTTGGAATTGGAACTGAGAGAGTTCAGGTTCTAAATGTTGATCCTGTAACTCAGAGAATCAGAGTTATCAGAGAGGTTGATGGAACTGTTGGAAATGCACACACTAACAGTAGTGTTCTTTATGAGGATCCCAGAAAGTTCACTTTCAATGCCACTGGAATTCACACCAACCGTTCATTCAGAATTAACACTGAACTGTATTTCCAACCATCAGAATCTGTTGGTATAGGAACAACTTTGGGTCCCGGAGTTGGAGTTACTGTTTCTCTCTCCAATCCTGGAGTCGGTGCTACTCAATTGTTCCTCACACCTCAAGGAATCTACTATAAGGATCACCAACTGAGACTGAATGATACTGTTTTCTATGAGACTCACGGTGGAAATAGCATTGAGGTTTGGAATGGAGAGGCAACTCATCCTTACACAGATCTGACGGCGTTTGGGACCCTCTATGTTGTTCCTCTCACTAAGGACATTATTGGTATTGCTAGTAACAAAGTGGGACTTGGAACCACTGGTGGATATGTTGGTGTCAATAGTAATCCTGGTCTCTTCTACTTTACTGACGCAGGATCTGGTGAGTATCACAGCTTTGAAACCAATTACACTGAAGTTCTAACTGGTCAAGTTGCTAAGAACATTGTTACTGTTTCGACCGCATCCACACACAATCTCCAACTGAGTGACAAAGTTTGGTTGGATGTGAATCCCATTGATACTGTGACTGTAACAGTTAAGTATGATGATTACAACAGAAGAATCATATTCAATCCTCAGGATTTTGTTGCTGGGGATGTTAATGCTTTGAGAAACACCATCACCTTTGTAAATCATAACTTCAGAAAGGGAGATAAAGTTCTTCATACTGCAACCTCTCCTTCTGGTGGGTTGGCGAATGAGGGAATGTATTATGTTCTTCCCTTCAGTCAAGATAAGATTCAGTTAGTTGAGAATAAGTTCAATTTGCTTCAAACTGTTCCTGAGATTGTTGACATCACCAGTGCTTCTGCTGGAACACTCTCCAAGATTAATCCTTACACTGAAACCAGAAAGAATAATAAACTGAAGTTTGATCTCTCTGATGAATCTCTGTCATTTGTTTCTAATGGTGAGAGATTCTCCGCTTTTGATATGAGTTTGTATTCTGATCTTGAATACACAACTCCCTTTGTTTCTTCTGGTAAGGCCAATGAATTTGAAGTTACTAAGGAAGGAAGAGCTGGCATTGACGCAACTGCACATCTGACTCTTCTGGTTTCTGATTATGTTCCAGACAATCTTTGGTACAAATTCAACCTCATCAACACTCAGTTCATTACTAAAATCAAGAGTGAGATTCTGATTGACACTGACACAATTTCTAACAATCAGATCAATGTTGTTCCCAGTGATTATGATGGGGATCACACCATTGTGGGACTTGGAACCACAACCTTCTCCTTTAATCTTTCAAGAATTCCTGAGAGTTTGTCTTATGACAAAACAAACTCCACTGCAACTTATGAAACCAATTCCAGAACTGCAACTGGTTCAATTACCAGAATGTTGGTTCAGAGCAGAGGTGCTGGTTACAGATCACTTCCTGAAATTACCAATGTTATAAGTGTTGGTGGAACAGATGCAATTCTGTTCGCAGAGGGCAATGATGTTGGTTCAATCACTGGAACCAGATTCCTTTCCAATAACATTGGATTTGATTATCCTTCTGACAAGACAATGAAGATTGTCTCTAACCTCCCTGAGATTGTTGAGGTTGAGACACTCGCATCCTTCAGATACATCGGAATTACTTCTAATGGTCGTAATTATCTGGTTGCACCTGATCTGGTGGTGATTGATGGTTATACCAATGAGCCAATCACAGATATTGATCTGGAATATTCTTTGGGAGACCAGAGAGTTACCATTTTGAAGAATAACACTGGAATTTATCCAGTTACTCCTCGGATTGTTCCTGTCAATAACTCCAACGGAATTGGAATTAATTCCATTGGGTTTAACACCGAATCCAAGAATGTTCAAGTTTATTTTGATGTTGATTTTGAAACTCTGGACGATTTCCCTTACACCATTGGGGACAGAGTGTTCATTGAGAACACCAGCGTTGGTGTGGGATCCACTGGAATTGGTTACAACTCTGAAAATTATGGTTACGCTTACTTTACCATTACTAACACCGATCCAAATGTCGGTGGATCAAATGGAAGCATCACTTATGACCTGACTGATTATCTTGGTGATAATGATGTTCCTGGTAAATTCAGCACCACTCTTTCGAAGGGAAGAGTAATTCGTGTGGATGATTTCCCCATCTTTGACCCTGTGGTGGCAAAGAATGACTTCTTTGTTGGTGAAACAGTTCTGAGTGATGGTGCTTCTGGTGTTGTTGCAAGTTGGAATGACACTCTGGAGATTGTAAAAGTTTCCACAAAGGATGACTTCAAACTTGGAAAACTTCTGATTGGTAAGTCTTCTGGAACTCAGGCATTTATTGATAAGATTGATTCCTTTGATTCTGAGATCATCACTGGTGCTGGAGTCACCATTGTGGATGGTTGGCAGAGTAACACTGGTTTCTTGAATGATAGCCTTCAGAAACTTCCCAACAATGAGTATTATCAGAACTTCGCTTATTCAATCAGTTCTAAGATTCCTTATGACACCTGGAGTGATCCAGTTGGGTCCATCAATCACACTGCTGGATTTGGTAAGTTTGCGGATCTTCAGGTTGTAAGTATTCAAGACATCAATCAAAATATCATTGAACCCATTGAATCTAACATTGAAGTCGCTGTTGATATTGTCAGTGAGAGTGACATTCATTGTTTTTATGACTTTGACAATGTTACAGAAAGAACAACTTCTGTAGATGGTGTCAATGTCTCTGATGAAATCTACTTTGAAAATAGAATTCTCACAGATCACTTTGAATCCATTGGTAACAGGGCAATTGTTATTGATGACATTAGTGATGGATTTGATAGTAATGAGAGAACAGATGCTTTTGTGGAGATTGGTCCCTATAGTCAGGACAGAATCTTCAACAGATTCTTCACTTATGTGAAAGATCAAACCTTCTCTGAAAGAAGAGAATCTTCTATCATATCTGCTGTACAGAATGGAGCACAGATGTTCTCCAATGTGTACGCTGATATGAACACTTCTACACCTCTGGGTGTGTTTGATTACATTAGAAAAGCAGATGGTTTCTATCTGAGATACACACCCTTTGCTGGAGTGTTTAATAATTATGATGTGAGCGTGAATTCCATTGGTATTTTCAATAACATCACCACTGGTTTTGGAACATCATTCTTAGGAATTGGATCCATCACTGGAATTCAAGGAGAACAATCCAATATTTCAGTTGGAACCACAACAAACATTGTTTCCTTTGGAACTTCTTACCGCTCCGCTAAAGTGAGAGTGGTTTATGAGGATGATCAACAGAACTTTGATGCAGCAGAAATCAGCATGTTGCATGATGGAACTGATGTTGTGATTGTGGAATATGGAAACATCAAATCCAATGAGAGCCCTTATTACACATCAGGTGTTGGAACTTATAACGCTTACATTGATAGTGGAAATGTTAAACTTGATTTAATTCCCAGTGTTGGTGTTGCACTTACTGCAAACTCCTCCATTGTTGTGATGAGTGACAATGAAGTTGGAGTTGGATCCACATCAATGGATACAGCACTTCTGAGATCTGTTTATACTTCAATCGCTTCCAGTGCCTCACCTGTTGCTGTTGAGGTTGCTTCTTATGAGGATCCCTATCAATTCGCTTATTATCAGGTTGTCACTTCAAACACCACAGGTTCTGAATATGAGTACAGAGAAGTTGCAATTCTAAACTCTGATACTGATGAATACTTTGGTGACTTTGGTCAGATTCAAACTGGCGGAAACATTGGAACATTTGGAATTGAACAATCTGGTCCTTATGTGAAACTGATGTTCACACCTGAGGCAAACATTGCCACTGAGGTGAGAGTCACAGCAATTGAAACTCAGTCATACACTGGAGATAAGGACATTGATGTTATTGAACTTGAGAACCTTCAGTATGACTCCAGGGCAGCTGTTTATCAAGCAACTGGACTCGCTGCTCAAACTAAATTTGAACTGAAGAGTAACACTTTTGACATCTTCACCAGATATTTCAATGGAAGTGACTCAGCGGTTGTGGGTGTTGGAACCAATACTGTTAAGATCCCTAATCATTATTTTGTAACTGGTCAGAATGTCACTTATGAGACCACTGGTGGCCGCGGTGTTGGGACTCTTTATAACATTGGAATCGCAAATACTAATGTTCCTGGAATTGGTTTAACTGATAAACTTCCTTCTGATCTTTACATTGTGAAGGTGGGAGAAGGTGCTGTTCAGTTTGCAGCAACAGCAGAAAATGCACTAGCAACACCAAATCCAATTGTTTATGAAATCACCTCTGTGGGTGTTGGAACTTATCACATTCTTAAATCTAATGATAATGATTCCAACTCTAAGACTTTGGTTTCCATTGACAGAAAACTCCAGTCTCCTGTTTCTGATACCAGTGTCACTTCCACACTAAATGAATCCATTGTGAATGAAACCTCATTCATTGTTGCTGGAATTACTTCATTCTATCCTTATGACATTATCAGAATTGATAATGAATATATGACCATTACTGCTTCTTATCTGGACAGCGGTCAGCCCACAATGGATGTGGTTAGAGCTCAGTTGGGTTCTGATCTTGTTTCTCACTCCAGTGGAACTCAAATCACAAAGATTGGTGGTCAGTACAATATTGTGGAGAACACAATTAACTTTGTTGCCTCTCCTTATGGTAATGTTCCTCTCAGCACCACCACAGAAGGTCCTAATGAGGCGGATTGGACTGGAATCACAACTCACTCCACATTCCAAGGAAGAGCGTTCCTGAGAACCGCTCCAGTGGGTTCTTCCACTGAGACTTATGATCACAACGCAGTGTTTGATGATCTGTCACCTCAGTTCACAGGTCTTACCAGTGAATTCACTCTGAAGTCTCAGGGTAATGATGTTCCTGGAATCTCCACTTATAACGCAGCAATTCTGATCAATGGAATCTTCCAGAAACCTGATGGTCCAGACATCTCTAGAATTGATAATGAACCCAATTATGATCTTCTTGGTTCTGCTGGAATCACCACCATTCAGTTCTTGGGAGATCCTGGTGATTATGTGAATGGTGATGTCAACACTGGTTCTTATCCTCGCGGTGGCATAATTCAGGAAGTTGGTTCAACTCCTGGTTATGGTTACCAACCTCTGGTGGCAGCGGGCGGAACCGCAGTTGTTTCTGGTTTGGGAACCATTTCTTCCATCGCCATTGGTAACAGTGGTTCTGGTTATCGCCCTGGTGTTCAAACTGTTGTGAATGTGGGTGTTCAAACTTACAGTGATGGTGTTCCTAACATTGAATTCATTGGAACCGCAGCAATCAGTGGTGGTCACATTGTCAGTGTGGCAATCACCAATCCTGGAGCGGGTTACACAACCACAGATGTTCCACAGGTTGTCTTTGATAAACCACTCTCTTATTCCAACATTCCTCTGATTTACAGTGGAACTTCTGGCATTGGAACTGATGCTCTTGTTGACATTACAGTTGGACTTGGTTCCAGTGTGATTGACTTTACTCTGAAGAACACTGGTTCTGGTTATGGTTATGGAGACACTCTGACTGTTGCGATTGGTGGAACTGTGGGCATTCCCACTAACACTAATCTTACCTTCAGTGAGTTCCAATTGAGTGTAAACAGAGTTTATGAGGACCTCTTCAATGGTTGGTTCTTTGGTGAACTGGAAGCATTTGATTCCTTTGAGGATGATTTTGATGGTGTTTCCAAGACCTTCAACTTGAAGATTAATGGCGAAGGTGTCGCAGTGATGACCAGAAAGGGTTCTGTGATTGACACCACTCTCAATCTTCTGGTGTTTGTGAATAATATTCTTCAGGAACCTCATCAAGCTTATGAGATGCAAGGTGGAAGTGTGATTCGCTTCTCTGAAGCACCCAAAGCAGGTGACACTTGCACAGTGGTGTTTTACAAGGGAACTCCTGAAATTGATGTTATTTTCAGAGATGTTCTTGAGACTATCAAGGAAGGTGATGTTCTGGACATTTACAATGACCCAGAAGAAGGTCAAGGAAGAGGTTTAGATCAGAACCCCAGAGTTGTTACTGGAATCAACACAGTTGATTCTGTGAGGACTAATCCTTACAGAAATCCTGGAGTTACTACTGACACAACTCTTCAAAGACCCATCGCATGGTGTAAGCAAACTGTGGATAAGATTATCAACAATCAAGTTGTTGGTAAGGACAGACCACATTATGAGCCCAACATTTATCCCTTCTCTTATCTGATTGAGAATGTTGGAATTACAACTCAGATCGCTTATGTGGACAGTGTCAAGCCTTTGTTTGATGCACCCAATGAGCAAGAAGATAACAGAACAGTTTGGCAAAATAAGGTTGAGTTTGTTTCACAGGCGGATTATGAAGTGGGTCTGGCAACTGCGGTTGTGGATGACTTTGGAAGAATTTCCTCCATTGTTGTTACTAACCCTGGCGCGGGTTACACTTACAACCCTCAAGTCTCCATTGCACCTCCTGCAGATGGAACAAGAGCAGTTGCAGAATCCAACACATTCAATGGAAAGGTTACAGGTTTCAATCTCATTGAAATTGGTGCAGGTTACACCAACACCAATCCTCCTCTGGTTCTGATTGAAACTCCCAATTATGGAAATGAAATCATCAATGTTGACAGTTATGAGGGTGATTATGGAATTGTGGTTGGTTTTGGAACCACCACAACAGGAGACAACACACAATTCATCTTTGACTTCTTTATTCCCACAGATTCTTTCCTGAGGGATGATGATTACAACAGCCCCACCATTACTGTCAGTGGAATCAGCACTGGTGACTTCTTCACCATCTTTGATTCTGACGCAACACACAGCAAGGGAACCATTGTTTCTCTTCAGAATGATGACACAACCAGAATTGGTGTTTCCACTCAGTTCTTAGATAACATTTATCAGGTCGCATCCACACAAACTTTGGATGTGAATGTGATTGGTGTGGGTGTTACTGAAGTTAGAAGAGTCTTCACTAACATTGTTGGTTATTCCACAGAATCCTTCTCTTCCACTTTGATTACATTTGATTCCACAGTTTACACCTTTGATGATCAGTCTTATGAAGTCTTTACTGGTGGAATTGGTTCAGCATTCTATTTCGCTAACTTCAGTTGGGGTAAGTTGAACTTTGATGGAAGAAATAACGCTCAGGCGTTTGATGCTGAAACATTAGGTGGTTACTCAGGTCTAAACACTTCCACTTATGTGAGAAGATACAACCCCCTGAGATACAAAAACTATTACTCTTCATAAACCCTAAATATAGTTACCAAGGACTAAACAGAGAATGGCTAAGTTAGGTATAAACACTGGAACAACGCCAAATGACGGAACAGGCGATACTTTACTTGATGCCGGTGTAAAAATAAACAGTAACTTCGATGAAGTTTACGGTGTTATTGGTGATGGCAGCGCTGTATACACAGGAATCGTAACACAACTGGTTGCTGGTGATTTCATCAGCATCTCCACCTCATTTGGAAGTGTGACCGTAACTGGTCTCGCCAACACAATATCAGTCAATGCAGAATCATTGGTTGTTTCTGGTCTCTCCACCCTTGGTGTTATAACTGGGGCGACCTCTCTGGAAGTTGGACCAATTTATGGAACCACCGCTGAGTTTAGTGGAAATGTTACTGGTGGGGCATTTATTGGTGATGGTTCTAATCTGACTGGATTGGCAACCACTGAGCATGTGGTGACAGAATCCTTGGTTGTCTCTGGTGTCTCCACACTTGGAATTATCACTGGTGCCAATTCTCTTGGAATTGCCAATGTTTACACCAGTTTCATTTATGGTGATGGTAATGGATTGGTAAACATTCCTTATTCTGCTTTGGCGGGTGTTGCCACTTATGCGGACAATGCAGGAATCGCCACCTATTCTGATAACGCTGGAATTGCGACTTATTCAGATAACGCTGGAATTGCGACTTATGCCACCTCAGCGGGTGTTGCCACTGATGCCACTTATGCCATCAGTGCTGGAATTGCCACTTACTCTGACACGGCAGGGATTGCCACTTATGCCACCTCAGCAGGTGTTGCCACTGATGCAACTTATGCAGTAAATGCTGGTGTTGCGACTTATTCAGACACATCAGGAATTGCCACTTATTCATCAAACGCTGGTCTTTCCACCAACGCAACTTACGCCACTTATTCATCAAACGCTGGTCTTTCCACCAACGCAACTTACGCCACTTATTCATCAAACGCTGGTCTTTCCACCAACGCAACTTACGCCACTTATTCCACCACAGCGGGAATCGCAACTTACGCCACTTACGCCACTTATTCATCAAACGCTGGTCTTTCCACCAACGCAACTTACGCCACTTATTCCACCACAGCGGGAATCGCAACTTACGCTGACACTGCTGGAATTGCCACTTATGCCTCCAGTTCTGGAATCGCAACCTTTGCAACTCGTGCTGGTGTTGTAACAAACTCCGACTTTGCTGGTTATGCGGATGTTGCGGGAATCTCCACTTATTCACCAAACGCCGGTGTTGCCACTTATGCCGACACAGCAGGAATTGCAACAAACGCTGAAGGACTGACTGGAACTCCAAACATTACAGTTGGGCAGGTTGTTGCTTCCAACCTAAGTGTTTCTGGTGTTTCCACATTGGGTGTGGTTACTGGAGCCACTTATTATGGTGATGGAACCAATCTCACTGGTGTTGTTTTAGAGAACACAACACAAACCTTCACTCAGTTAGTTGTAACAGGTGTCACCACATTGGGTGTTGTGACTGGTGTTCAGGCACTCTCAGCGGATAACATTTACGCCACCAGTTTTTATGGTGATGGTTCTAATGTCACTGGAGTAATCGCAGAAGGTTCTGTTGGTGTTTCCATTGGTGGTTCTTATGTTGGTGCTGGATTTACCAACATCAACACCATTTACGCTGGTTCAGTGGAAGGAACCGCTGTTGGAAATGGCAGCACAGTAAACATCACAATCACTGGTCTTGCAAACACAGCAAACATCAATGGTGACTCAATGGTTATCACTGGTGTTTCCACACTGGGCATTATCACTGGTGTTCCTTCCATTGAAGTTACCAACATTTATGGAACAGAGTTTACTGGTAATTCAGCATCCGCTGATGAAGTCAAGACACAAACTCAAACTCTGGATGGTAATTATAATGTCACCTTTGTTGATGGCGACAATGGTTCTCCAACAAATGAAACAGTTTACACAGGTAATCTTGTTTGGAATCCCTTTAGTGGTTCTCTGACTGGAATCACCTCACTGAATGCAACTGAAGCAGTGATTGGTGATGCAACAGTAACTCAACAGATTACAAGTGGAATTGCAACTTTCAGTTCTGATGCTGGAGTTGTTGGTGTTCTAACTGCTGGCAGTTTGGAAGTCACTGGTGTTACCACACTGGGTGTTGTAACTTCTGTTACTTCCATTGAGGTTACTGATGTTTATGCAACCACACTTTATGGTGATGGATCTAATCTTACTGGAGTTGTTGCTTCTGGAGTTGGGGTTACTGTTCAGGATGGAGGAGTTGGAAAGGGAACTGCATCAATTCTGAATTTCGATTCAAACCTTACGGTCACAGATGTTTCTGGTGGAATTGCAACTGTAACTGCATCTGCTGGTTCTGGTTCAACAGCTAACATTTCAGCAGACACATTGGTTGTTTCTGGAGTTTCCACTCTCACTAACCTAGCAGAAGTTAGAAGTGATGATGGAACCCCTGGAAGAGTTGATTATTATTGTGAGGTGTCTAATGCACATTACACAAGAATTCAAGCAGCTCCTCATGCCGAATATTCTGGTAATGCCACTGTAACTCTTCCAACAACTGATGGAGATATTATTGTTGGAGATACGGCTTCTGCAATTTCACAGAATGTCAATACATCTGGCATCATAACAGCTGCTGAGTTTTATGGTGATGGTTCGAACCTGACTGGAATCTCTGCTGGTTCGACTGCTAATGTTTCAGCAGACACATTAGTCGTTTCTGGAGTCTCCACACTCGGCATCATTACTGGTGCCACATCTTTGGGTGTGACTGATCTTTATGCCACAACACTTTATGGTGATGGTTCTAACCTCACTGGAGTTGGTGGAGGTGGTTCAGGATTTGATGTTGGTTATGGATTGACACCAGCAAGTTCAATTAACCTTGTTGGAACTGGAATTACTCAGGTCAATTTTGTTGGTGTAGGATACACCGTTGAAGTTTCTGGCAACATTGCTACAGTTCGAAACCTGGCACAAGGACTTGAGGTTATTGAGGTAACAAGTTCTGGATTTGCAGCAACAGTGTTTGCTGGAGCTCAGATGTCATATAGTGCAACATCAAATAATGCAAATGCACATTGGTTTATTGAGGATTATGATGGTCTAACCTCAATCGCCATTGGTTATGATACTGGAAACATGGCTGGTGGACAACTGGATGAAGCAGGAACATACAACATCGGAATCAGAGCTGGAACATTTTTTGGTCTTTCAGAAAGACACAATGTCTCACTAACCATTGAACCATTCACTCTTACGATGGACACCGCTTTTGGTAATGAAACCAGCCTTCTGATGTGGGATGAATTGGGTAACATATATGGAATGCTCGCAAGTGGAGGTGTTGTTGATTATGATGGTGCTAACTATGTGATTGATAGGGACAATTCAAATATTGGATCTGCTAGTTCACATGCCTTGTTCTATTCGCCATCATCAAATAGAATGATTGGTTTCAGATATAACGCCTCTGAGAATGTTGATAGTTACAGATATTGGACAAGTGTTTCAGATGCTTCTGATGGTACTAATGTTGGATCAGGAAACATTTTAGATAGCGATTCCGGCAACCTTGCGGATCAAGTTCTTCCAGAGAATATGCTTCGTGCAACTGTTGGTGGTGGAGGTACTGGAGGATACTGGTTCCCCACAGGTGATAGGCAGAACTTCCTTGGAGGATCTCACTACTTAGAAATTACTCCCAGCGACGCTACTCTGGACAACTTTGGTACAAAGAGTAACGGTTCTTGGTCTTATGGTTTCACACTCGAAGACCCCTGGATCGTTAGTGGGGGTGCTCAACAGATGTTGTCACCTTCGACATCAGCAAAAGGATGGCACTTATTTGGCATGTATTCATACACAATTGGAAGTAGTGATTATGAAGGAATAATGTATGGTGATTTTGATAGTGGTCCTTACTCGACCTCATCCGGATCTGAGTACACCGCTATTGATGGAAAAGTTGGTCTTGCTGGATCGACAGTTCAAGTTTACTTTAATGATTCTACTGACAGATATCACATCTATATTGATGGTACTCAGGTTTTCAGTAGCACTTCTCCAGCAACATACATGATTTCTGGAACAACTTCAGAACCAGTGTTGAGATTTGGTGATACAACACTAACTAACGGTGGTAATACGCCTATTGATGAAGACGAACCTGTACCCTGGTACACTCGTATCAGAGACTTGTGGATTGATAACAGTGGAGTCCTTGGCCCATCATCCTTCACAGCAATTGGAACCTTTAGAGATAGAAATCTCGAAACTTATGAAGGTTATGAATACATTGATGTTTATGCAACTCTCACTGGAGCAGGAACCAGTGTGAAGAAGGGGGGTGTATCTCTCGCGAGAGGAACCGTCACATTTACCTAATAAATAACAAAAAATAGTGTCACAAAATGGCAGCGATAATTACTGATCAACTTCGTATTTTAAATGCAAAGAACTTCGTTGCTGGAATTCAATCCAGTGACAATTCTTACTATGCATTTATTGGTCTCCCAAATGCACTGAGTTATCAGGCAACATGGGACCAGAGTCCACCGACTCCAATCGACAGTCTCAATCAATCAAATGATGATTGGGATACGATGTTGGCGATGAAGAAGATCAACTCCAGCGATGTCTCACAGGTCGTTCGTAAAAACGTTTGGACTTCCGGGATCACATATGATATGTGGAGAAACGACATTAGTCGTAACAACCCTTCACAACCCTCTGGTTCTTTTGATATCTATTCTGCCAATTATTATGTGATGAACTCTGATTACAGAGTTTATATTTGTCTTTTCAATAATGCAAATCCAGAGAATAACTTCAATGGTGGTCCTTCTCTGGATGAACCAACATTTACTGACCTGGAACCCAAGGAGGCAGGTAACAGTGGTGATGGATACATTTGGAAATATCTTTACACCATTCCTCCCAATCAAGCAATCAAGTTTGATTCCACCAATTATATTCCTGTTCCCACCGACTGGTACACAAATGTCAAAGATGCACCTGTAAGAGAAAATGCATCATCTGGAGGACAACTGAAGGTTGTTACCATTAGAAACAGAGGTGTGGGTCTTGGAACTGCTAACACAACTTACACCAATGTTCCTATTCTTGGTGATGGTTCTGGAGGACAAGCAACCATTGTGGTGAATAATGACTCTAAGGTGGAGTCGGTGACTGTGTCGAAAGGTGGGAGAGGTTATACGTTTGGGACATTAGATCTTCCCGCTGGAGGTGTTCCCACTGGAACAACTGAACCCATCTTTAATGTTATTATCCCCCCTCAGGGTGGTCACGGAGCTGACATTTACAGAGAACTTGGAGCTTACAATGTTCTCACTTATGCAAGGTTTGAAAACGACACAGATAACCCAGACTTTATCACTGGTAACCAGTTTGCCAGAGTGGGTTTGGTAGAGAATCCAAAGGCAAATGGTTCCGATGAACTTTTGAATTCCGATAAGGCAAGTGCTGTTTATGCACTGAGACTGACTGGAGCTGGTTACAGTGAAGCTGTCTTTACTGCAGACTCATACATTACCCAAACAGTTGGTCTTGGTTCCACCGCGGTTGGTCGTGTGGTTTCTTATGATCCCATCACTGGTGTTCTGAAATATTGGCAGGATAAGACTAATTGTGGATTCAACTCCGATGGAACCTTAAATGCCAACCCAATTTATGGATTTAGGGAGAACAGATTTACTGCCGACATCACTGGAGGTGGGAGCCTCACAATCCTTGGTGGAAGCACAAATCTGGCAATTCAAACCTCATTCCAAGGTGTTTCTACTGTTCTAAATAGTAGGACATATTACCTGGGACAGAATTTCGTCAACGGTACTGCCCTTCCAGAGGTTGAAAAATACACTGGAAACATTATCTATGTTGACAACCGACCTTCGGTTACAAGGTCTGCATCTCAGAAAGAAGACGTAAAGATCATTTTGCAATTCTAAGAAATCATGCCACAGGAAACTAATCTCAACGTTGCTCCTTATTTTGACGATTTTGATTCTAATAGCAACTATTATAGAGTCCTCTTCAAACCAGCTTTTCCTGTACAGGCGAGGGAACTAAACAATCTTCAGTCTATTCTTCAGGGACAGATTGAAGACTTTGGTAACCACATCTTCAAGGAAGGCGCAAAGGTCATTCCGGGTCAGCTGACATATAACAAGAACTTTTATTGTGTTCAGGTTGAGCCGAGTTTTCTTGGTGTGCCAGTTACTCTTTATCTTGATCAGTTAGTTGGAAACTACATCAGAGGACAATCTTCTGGTGTCACGGCAAAAGTTATTTCTTATTTGACTCCCGATCAATCTGAGAGGGGAACCACAACTCTTTATCTGGAATATCACCAATCCAGTACAACGGACTTGGCGACTCAAACTTTCTCTGATAATGAAGTACTGGTTACTGAATCTAACATCAATTATGCAACAACCTTTATTGCAGAAGGAGAAGGTTTTGCTAAAACTCTGAGTCAGAGTTCAACTGCAACTGGTTCTTCCTTTGGTTTGGAGGATGGTGTTTATTACATCAGAGGTTTCTTTGTTGATGTTTATAAACAACTTCTGATTCTGGATCAGTACACTAACACACCTTCTTATCGCGTTGGTTTCCGTGTTACTGAGGAAGTGATTTCTGCTGATGTTGACCCTACACTGAATGATAACGCTCAAGGGTTCAATAACTACACTGCTCCGGGTGCAGATAGACTTAAGATCACTGCAACGCTAATCAAGATCCCATTGGATCAAATTGAGGATACGAGTTTTATCGAACTGGCAGAAGTTCAGAATGGTTATCTCAGAAAGTATGCCGATAACACAGAATACAATTACATTGGAGATGAACTCGCTAGAAGAACATTTGACGAATCTGGTCACTATTATGTGAAATCATTTGAGACTTCTGTAAAAGAGTCTCTGAACAATGGTTATGGTAATCGAGGAATCTACAATCCAGGTCAAACAACAACAACTGGATCTGAACCGAGTGAAGATCTGGCAATCTATAAAATCTCACCAGGTAAAGCATACGTTCGGGGATATGAGTGTGATGTTCGTTCTCCTGTATTCCTGGATTGTCCAAAACCAAGAACTACAGCACTTCTGGAATCACAGGGTATCAACTTTGCGTTTGGTCCCACCTTTGGTGTGAATCGTGTTTTCGGTTCTCCCACTCTTGGGTTTGATTCCACAAACACTGTGAGTCTCAGAAGTGAAAGGGTTGGTTCGGATCAGAAAGTCGCTGCGGGTAAAGAGATTGGAATCTCTCGTGTTTATGACTTTGCTCTGGAATCTGGTTCTTATGACACAACACTTCCCGACATCAACCAGTGGGATCTGTCTCTGTTTGATTTTCAAACTTACACAGACTTTGAAGTCAATGAGGCAGTCACTCTTACTACACCAACTTACATTCAAGGTAAGAACAGTGGTGCTTCTGCATTCCTGAGATATGATGTTTCAGCTGGAACTGCTTTCACTGCTTATGATGTAAAGGGTGAGTTCTTTATTGGCGAAAAACTGGAATTCAATGGTGTTGATAATAACTCCAGAACCGCAACAGACATTTCTAATTATGAGATCTCTGATGTTAAGTCAGTTTTTGGTATTGTTGGTGCTGCCTCCACCTTCTCTGCAGACTTGATCCCTTCAGTGAGAACCACCATTGGTATTGGTTCATTCACAGCAGCAAGTGGTGGTGTTTCAACTGTTACCACACCTTCTGGTGGTTTCCCTGGTATTGTCACCACTGGTAACCTGATCCAGTATTCTGATCCAATTAGCACAACTCCATCTTTGGCGAGAGTCACAACTGTCAACACTAACTCTTTGGTGATTGAGGCAGTTGAGAATGTTCCTGGATTTAGAGTTGGTGACCTTCCAACTTCTGATCTGAGTGTTACTGATTTGTCTGTCGTTGAGTCCAAGACTCAAACCATTCCTCAGAGTGGAAACACTGCCAATAACTTCTCACTTTATAGCATTTTCCCCAAGAAAAACATTTCCAATGTTGATCTGGATTCTTGTACTCTGACGATCAGAAAACAGTTCACTGTCAATATTAGTGGTGGAGAGACAACACCTATCAATTCAGACACAAATGAAGTATTCCTGGCTTTCGATGAGGAGAGATACACTCTGATTCGTTCTGATGGGTCAACAGAGGCTCTTACTTTGGATAAATTTGTTTTCACCAATGGAAACACAACTCTCCAAATTATTGGTCTTGGGTCCAATGACAATGGTGCTCTTCTTATCACCACACTGGAGAAAGGAAAGATTACCCCTAAGGTGAAGACTTATAATGTGAGTCAGAGTTTGGTAATCGATAAGTCTTCTTCTGCTGCATCTGGTGTTGGTGGAACCACACTGAATGATGGATTGACTTATGGTGATTTTCCATTTGGAACAAGAGTTCAGGATAATGTTATCTCTCTGAATGTTCCTGATGTTGTGAGAATTTATGGAGTCTTTGAATCAAACGGAACCGATACTCCAGAACCACCATCGATGACAACTGCATCAATGGACGGCCCCACATCAACCACCAATGATCTGATTATTGGTGACGAATTGATTGGATCCATTAGTGGAGCAAGAGCAATTTATATTGAGAAGAAGTCAGACACAAGTATCTACTTCATCTATAAGAACACATCAACATTCCAAAGAGGAGAGGTTCTTACCTTTGTTGACTCTGGTGTAAGTGCAATTGTATCAAACATTGATGTTGGTGATAAAAACATCACTCAGAATTATAAGTTCTCTAATGGTCAGAAGAAAGCTTTCTATGATACTTCAAGAATTATCAGAACCACAGATGCTCCAATCCCCCAGAACATACTGAAGATTTTCTATTCTAGTGGATCTTATGAGAGTGGAGACAGTGGAGATATTACTGTTGCTAACTCTTATAATGACTTCAATTACACCAATGAAATTCCACACGTTGATGGAGTTAGAGTTACGGATCTAGTTGACGCAAGGCCAAGAGTTTCAAACTACACAGTAAGTACCGGATCTCGTTCTCCTCTGGAGTTCTTCGGAAGGTCCTTTAATGGTGGACAACACAGTTCTAAAAACATCATTGCTTCAGATGAAACAATGGTATGTGACTATGATTATTATCAAGGAAGAATCGACAGTATTTTCCTAACGAAAGACGGCCGTATGACCGTTAAGTATGGAAATCCATCTGACAGTCCCACCATTCCGGAACCAATTCCAAATGCATTAAAGATTTCTGATGTCATTCTTCCCCCCTATGTCTTCGATGTGGGCAATGTAAGGGTTAACTTTATCTCCCATAAGAGATATCAGATGACCGATATTGCCAAATTGGAGAAAAGAATTGCCAATCTTGAGTATTACACATCTCTGAGTCAACTGGAATCCAATGCGGCAAATCAATTTGTTCCTGATGCCAATGGATTGAACAGATACAAGTCTGGCATTTTCGTCGATAACTTTACATCTCTGGATACACAAGACCCTGGACTTGGGATCAGAAATAGTATCGATAGAACAAATAAGGCACTTCGTCCATCACATTATACCACAAATATTCAACTTCAGATTGGAAACACAACAATTGCCGGAATTGGAACCACAACAAGTGTCAATTCTGATTCCCGTTATGCGGACATTCTTGGATCTAATGTTGCAAGATCTGAACAAGTTATTACTCTCGATTACACAGAAGTTAACTGGTTGACTCAAGAGTTCGCAACTCGTGTTGAGAGCGTCACTCCCTTCTTGGTGACCTTCTATGAGGGTTCATTGGCGATGGAACCCGATAGTGATGTTTGGATTGATGTGAACCGTCTTGAAGTCAATGAGGTCGTCATGGAAGGTTCTTTCAATTCCATCGCCGAACTGGTTGGAGCTGAAGTCACCACAGATGAAGATGGAAACAGAACTGGTGTGACTCCAATTATTTGGGGTTCTTGGGAAACCACAGGTGTCAATGTTGATGTTGACACGAGCACATCTACAAGTAGCAGCACATCCACCTCAAGCAGACAGGGAACACAAGGCGAAGCAGACGCTCTTGGATTGGATCGATGGGATCCAGCTGAGGGAGTTCCTCCCACTTTCACAGTGGAACAGGAATCCACAACCACCAACACCCATCTAACGACCAGTGTCTCTGTTGGCCTCGAACAAAGAAGAGAAGGTACTCAAATTACTGTTAATGAGCGAATTGACACCGAATCTCTGGGTGATGCGATCGTCAGCAGAGAAGTAATTCGGTTTATGAGATCTCGTAACATCGAATTGACTTCACAAGGTCTGAAACCATTCACCAGAGTTTATGCATTCTTTGATAATGTGGATGTTAATAAGTTTGTGATGCCGAAACTGGTTGAAATTCAGATGACTTCTGGAACTTTCCAGATCACTGAAACTGTAAATGGCGTGATGCCAACCTCTGAGGAACAAGAGGGTGTGGATGATAACACTTCTCCCAACATCACATTCAGGGTTGCAAACCCCAACCACAAGTTTGGTCCTTTCAATGCACCAACTGATGTCTTTGATAACAGTCCTTACAACAGAGAAGTTATCATTGAATCAAATTATTCTGAAACTTCTCCAATTATCAACATTGACACCTTCAGTCTTGCATCTGAAGAGAATCCTGAGTTTTCTGGATGGATTGCTCCTGGAATGATTCTGAGAGGAGAAAGCAGTGGCGCAGAGGCAACTGTAACTGATGTTCGTTTAGTTACTGATGCTGTTGGGACATTTATTGGCAATTATCTCGTTCCTCCTTCCAGTAATCCAGAGAATCCGATCTTTGAAACTGGTCGTTCTCTGATGAGACTCACAGCAAGTGAGACCGACTCTAAAGTTAATGGAACTTTCTCCACCGCTGCTGAAGAGATCTTCTACTCTCAGGGTGATATGGACAATGTTCAGGAAACCACTCTGTCTCTGAGAAATGCTTCTGTGGAAGTGGACGATTCCTTTGAAGAGAGTAGAGTTATCGAAGGCTCTGATTCTTCAACTACAACTGTTAGTTCCAGCACAGAAACTAATACAACTGGAGGATACACCGATCCCCTGGCACAATCCTTCTTTGTGGATGATCCCACTGGAATTTATCTTTCTTCTGTTGACATCTACTTCTTTGCTGTTCCTGAGTTCAGCAGCACTCCTTGTTTCATTCAGATTAGAGAAGTTGAGTTTGGTGTTCCTAACTCTAAGATTCTGGCATTCTCTGAGGTGTTCATTGATCCTAAGACGATTACAACCTCTGACGATTCCACAATTCCAACGAACATTAAGTTCCATGCTCCTGTTTATCTGGAAGGACAGAGAGAATATGCTGTGATTATTGGATCCAGTAACACCGAATATGCAGTATGGATCTCCAGACTGGGTGAACCAGACGTTACAACAATCGATCAGGAATCTGGTCAGGTTATTGTTTCTTCTCAGACTTTGTTGGGTTCGTTGTTCAAATCACAAAACGCATCAACTTGGACACCTTCACAATATGAGGATTTGAAGTTTACTCTTTACAGAGCAGACTTTGCAAATCAAGGTTCTATTCAGTTCTTCAACCCCAATCTTCCTAAGGATCTGGAGATTATCGCCAAAGATAACATTAAGATGGAATCCAGAACTATTAAGGTTGGTTTGGGAACCACAGTTCAGGATAGTGGATTGGAGGATGGTAATACTGTGATTCAGGTTAACACTGGATCAACGGGTAACTTTGTTGGGTTCGCTGGTTCTGCAACTGGAGACCTTACAGTCACCAACGCTGGTGTAGGTTACACTCCTTCTTCTTCTTACTACACCTTCACTGGTGTTGCTCTTACTTCTATAACTGGATCTGGTCTAAATGCAACAGCAGACATCACCATCAGTAGTGGTGTTGCTGTTGGTGCGACCGTTAGATCTGGTGGTCTTGGTTACCGATTGGGTGATGTTCTAGAACCCATTGAGGTTGGAAACACAGGACTTGGAGCTGGAATGAGGTTGTCTGTTTCTGACATCTACGGCGAGAATGAGCTTTATCTCACAGATGTTCAGGGTCGTTTTGACACCATTAATGAACTTCAATACACCAACAGCCTAGGTGTTACAACCACACTTAACGCTTCTTCTGGTGGAGCTGTAATTCCTCAGGATCCAATTCGTGTGGATTATGATGGTCTCCATATGGATGTGTTCTTCCGCAATCACGGAATGCACAACTTGGGTAATGTGGTCACTTTGAGTGGTTTGATGGGAGAGGTAAAACCAACCACACTCACTGCCGATTATGCAAACACATCAACTGATGTAATTCAAATCGCCAGTGACGCTAACTTTACTAACTTTGAAGGTGTTGGTGTGGGTGCATCCAATCCTGGTTATGTGAAAATTGGTAAAGAAATTATCTCTTACACTGGAACCACTGGAACTACTCTCACTGGCATCACCAGAGGTGTCGATAACACCAATGTTGAGTCCCATTCAGAGAACAATAAGGTTTATAAGTATGAGATGAATGGTGTTTCGTTGAGAAGAATCAACAGAACCCATAACTTGAATGATGTTTTGGAATCTGATCCCGTAACACTTGATTCCTATAAGGTGTTTATTGAGATGGATCAGAATGGAACTGATAGAACTGGATCAGGTGCGGTCCCTGCGCTTCATTGGACTAAGACAAAGAGTGGTGGTGGAAGCAAAGGAAGATCCACCTACAATGTTCAGTATGAAATGTGCATTCCCAATGTTAACATTATGCAACCCAATGGAACTAACATCAAGAGCACATTGAGAACAACATCCGCAACTAGTGTTTCTGGTAGTGAGCCTTCATTCCAAGATAAGGGATTCACTCCCGTAACCATCAAACAGGAGAACTTCTTTGAGTCTCCCAGAATGGTTGCATCCAAGATCAATGAGGATACATACTTGGATGATCTTCCTGGCAAAAAGTCTATGACATTGAATATGGTTTTGAACACATCAGATTCAAGAATCACTCCATGTATCGACTTGAACAGAGTGTCCATGATCCTTGTGACAAACAGGGTCAATCAACCTGTTACCAATTACGCTGATGACTTCAGGGTTACCAACACAGTTGAAGATCCCAACAGGTTCTATTATGTAACAAAGAACATCATTCTTGAGAATCCCTCCACACAGCTTCAGGTTCTGTTGGATGGTTACATCAATAATGATGCCGACATTAGGTTGTTCTACGCTATCAATCAGGATACACCACTAGACGAAACGGTGTTTATTCCTTTCCCTGGATATGCAAATCAAAACTCGTCTCTACCTGGAATCCCTCTCTCCCCCAGTGCGAATGATGGAACTCCTGACATTAAAGTTCCAAAGACTGATGTGTTTACTAATTTGCCATCAATGGGTAACTTCAGGGAATATCAATTCACGGCAGATCAACTACCACCATTTGACTCATTTAGGATCAAGTTGATTTGTTCGAGTACCAATCAGGCGTTCATTCCTCAAATTAAGAACTTCAGAGTTACGGCATTCGCATAATGAGAAAACCAAAATACTCCAAGGTAAAGAATCAAGCGAATCTTTACCGGGATAATGATACTAATGCGATTATCAATAACGATAAGCTTGGTTACCAGGCTTATCTGGCCAATCGTGAGAAGTTATCTTCAGATCGTGAGAGAATTGAGGATCTGGAAACAAATGTTGCCAAGATTAACGAGAACCTGGACACCATCAAGGATTTACTAACGAAGCTGGCGGAAGATAAATAACAATAAAGAGTAGTGTAAATGGCTCAGCCCTCTACTAGACAAGAACTAATCGATTATGTTCTGAGAAAACTCGGTGCTCCTGTTCTTGAGATTAACGTTGCTCAGGAACAGATAGAGGACTTGGTTGATGATGCCATTCAGTTCTTTCAGGAAAGACATTTTGATGGTGTTATTCAAACCTACTTAAAATATGTTGTCACACAGGAAGACATCGACAGAGGAAAGGCACGGCCACCTGGTCTTCCAACTGGACAAGGAAGTCAACAATCGGGAATTACCACTGAATCGGTAACTACATCTATTGTTGGAACCGCAACTACATTTACTTACTATGAGAATAGTAACTATCTTGAGGTCCCTTCATCGATTATTGGTGTGAATAAGGTGTGGAAGTTTGATGGAATTACCACCGTCAACTCTGCCAATATGTTCAACATTAAGTATCAGATGTTCCTAAATGACATCTATTACTGGGGGAATATGGATCTCCTATCTTACTCCATGGCAATGAGTTATCTGGAGACGATGGATTTCCTTCTGGACACCCATAAACAGATTCGTTTCAATCAGAGACAGGATCGTCTTTACCTGGATGTGGATTTTGGTCAGATGGGTGTTGGTGAAGTTCTCATTATTGATTGTTGGAGACACATGGATCCCAGCGATTATGCGAGAGTTTGGAATGACTCTTTCCTGAAACGTTATGTGACTGCTCTTGTGAAGAGACAATGGGGTCAGAATCTTATCAAGTTCCAAGGAATGAAACTCCCAGGTGGAATGGAGTTCAATGGAAGACAACTTTATGATGATGCTCAAACAGAATTAGATAAAATCAACGAGGAGATGATGTCCAAGTATGAGATTCCTCCACTAGATATTATCGGCTAGGGGTGTTATAATGAAAGTTATGGACAAGTATTATATCTACGCATATCTCCGTGAGGATGGGACTCCATACTACATTGGAAAGGGGTGCGGCAACAGAATTGATGCCAAAAATCATCCCGGCATCGGTCTTCCAAAACCAGAGAGACGCGCAAAACTTCACACAAATTTGACAAATGAGGAAGCGTGTGATAAAGAAAGAGAACTCATTGCCCATTATGGGAGAAAGGATTTAGGAACAGGAATCCTCTATAACCGCACAGAGGGAGGAGAAAACCCACCCACACTGAAGAAAAATAACCCCAACCATATTGCTGGATTGTTGCGAAGATACGCCAACGAAACACCAGAAGAGAAAGTAGAAAGAGCAAGAAAGATAAGTGAGGCAAAGAAAGGAAAGGGAAACGGACTACCAACTCGCCCAGTTATGATTATTGAGACGGGTGAGAAGTTTGATTCCATCAAAGCGTGTGCTGAACACATTGAAGGAGACATGAGCGCAATCAGCAGGTGTATCAATCATAATGGACAACACCGCCATCGTGGATACTCTTTTAGGAGACTCGACTGATGTTGAATCCATTCTTTCTCAACGGCAGCACAGGAGAACAAGGTCTTCTTCAGAGTCTCAACAATGAAGCTCTGATGATGTATGGTGTTGAGTGCTATTATATGCCTCGTCAATACATCACAGAGAAGACTGTCATTCGTGAGGTCATTGAGTCAGAGTTCAATAATGCTTATCCACTGGAAGCTTATGTGGATAACTATGAAGGTTATGGTGGTCAAGGAACCATTCTCTCTAAGTTTGGAATTGAGGACAGAGATGATCTGACATTGATTATCTCAAAGGAACGATTTGAGAACTACATTACACCACTAATTGCAAATCTTCCAAACAGCGAACTTTCTACCAGACCAAAAGAGGGCGACCTTATTTTCTTCCCATTGGGAGATCGTTTATTTGAAATCAAATTCGTTGAGCACGAAAACCCCTTCTATCAACTGAAGGACCGTTATGTTTATGAACTCAAGTGTGAACTCTTCCGTTATGGGGATGAGGTTATTGACACAGGTGTCAGTGAGGTAGATGAAACCATTCAGCAACTTGGTTACATTGCCACTCTGACAATGGTTGGAACTGCAACCACAGCGACCGCAACTGCTGGTTATTGTGCAAGTGGTTCAGTTCATTCTGTGACCATTACCAACATGGGAAGTGGTTACACCTCTCAGCCTCAAATTGGTTTCTCTTCTGCTCCAGATGGTGGTGTAACTGCAGTTGGTGTTGCATCCGTCACTGGTCTTTATGGTGAATGTTCTGTTGATGGTGTTGGTGGTAAGGTTGCTGCAATCAATCTCATCAATGCTGGTTGTGGTTACACAGTCGCCCCATGGGTTACCATTTATGAAGGTGGTGGAATGGGAGCAGGCGCAACAGCGGGCATTGTTACAACAGGGGCCGTTCAGTTCATAACAGTCACTGATGGTGGTGCGGGTTACTCCACAGCACCCTCTGTAACCTTCACAGGTTCCTCTGACATTGATGCAATTGGCATTTCCACCATAAGCTCCGCTGGTATTGTTACAGCGATTTATGTGGTGAATTCTGGTGCTGGTTACACTCAGGCACCCACAGTTACCATTGCCGCACCGAGAGCTTCTGGAGCAGGATTGGGAACTGGTTATTATCTGTTTAATGAAATTGTTACTGGTCAAACATCTGGAACCACAGCTCGTGTGAAGGAGTGGAATAACGACACATCTAAGTTGGAAATCTCCATTATCGACGGGGACTTCCTGGCAGGAGAACAGGTTGTTGGTGCAGATTCTGGAGCAAAACACGTTATCTTTACGGTCGAAACGCTCAACGAACCTGGATCAGATTTGGTTGATGGTTTTGCAGATAATGATGTTATTCAAGATGAAGCAATCGAAATCTTAGACTTCTCTGAGTCCAATCCATTTGGAGATCCATAAATAATCCTGTCTAGACGACTGAAAAGATGTTTGAATATTTTTATAACGAGATCATAAGATCCGTTATTATTGGATTTGGATCGCTGTTTAATGGCATTGAGATTCAACATAAGGACAATTCAGGCAATGTAGAGAGCATTGTCAAGGTTCCTCTTGCTTATGGACCGACACAGAAGTTTCTTGCTCGTTTAAGACAACAGGCCAATCTGAATCGAGCAACGGAAATCACGCTTCCGAGAATGTCTTTTGAGATGACTGGACTGACTTATGATCGTTCTCGTAAGTCAACACAGATGACGAAGATCATCAATCAGACTCCGGACGGCGAGCAGGTAATGAGAAATTACCAACCTGTTCCTTATAACATGACATTTGAGTTGTCAATTATGACAAAGTTGAATGATGACATGTTACAGATTGTTGAACAAATTCTTCCTTACTTTCAACCACATTATAATTTAAACATCAACTTTTTGGGTAACCTCAAAGAACAAAGAGATATTCCAATTCAGTTGGATAGCATCACAATGACTGATGATTATGAGGGTAACTTTGATACCAGGAGAGCACTGGTGTATACCCTGAACTTCACAGCAAAGGCTTACCTTTACGGTCCCACCACAGACGTTTCTGGCGAGGTTATCAGAAAAGTCACTGTTGGTTATGTGGCTGGAACTCCTGGAGATGGAACGGCAGAAAGAGATCTTACTTACTCTGTGACACCAAGAGCAGTTAAGGATTATGATGGCGACGCTACAACTTATGTGGAAGAAAATGTGTCTCTCACTGATTCCACAATCACAGTCGCAGATGGATCTGCTCTAACTGCTGAGACTTACATTTATGTGGACCAGGAGGAGATGTACATTGAATCCATTGATGGTAATGACATTAGAGTGAAGAGAGCACAGGATAACACTAAAGCACAGAAACACGTTCTGGGTGCTGCTGTAAATGTTATCACCGCCGCAGATGACAGTGAGATTCTGTTTGGTGATGACTTTGGGTTCAATGGATCCACTTTCTGAGGTATTTTATGAAGGATAATTATGAAAATCTGGATGAAGTTTTTGATGTGGAGCCAATCGAAGTGACAAAATCTCCAATTATCGGTGAGGACAAATCTGGTTACACTGAGAGAATTGAGGAGGAAATGAAAGAGATTACCTCCAACACCGAGGACATCAAAAAAGATTATGAATACACCAGAGGCAATCTTTATTCCATCATTGAAAAGGGACAGGAAGCATTAAATGGCATTCTGGAACTTGCCCAATAGAGTGAAATGCCAAGAGCTTATGAGGTTGCTGGTCAGTTGATTAAGAATGTTGCTGATGCAACTGATAAGTTGATGCAACTACAACAAAAACTCAAACAGGTGGAAGAAGAAAAGGAAGCAAAAGGACCCACCAATGTTACCAATGCAATGTTTGTTGGTTCCACCAGTGAGTTACAGAAGCTTCTGAAGGATATGGGTAAAGATAAATAACTAAAAAGGTTAGATATGGCCGCAACACCTTCCATCAATATTGTTATCCCACAAGGTGCAGACTTTAGTGAAGTTTTCACTTCCACTGAATCTGATGGCAGTTTGTCTAACCTTTCTGGGTATACTGGGGCGTCAAAGATTAAGAAGTATTCAACTTCCCCAACGTCTTATTCGTTCACTGTTGGAATTACAACTTCCACATCTGAAGTGTCAATTGCAATGACGGCCGCGGCCACAGTTGCTCTGGATCCTGGTCGTTATTATTATGATGTCGTTTTAACTTCTCCCAGTGGAGGAGTTACGAGAATGGTGGAAGGTTCTGCTATGGTAACTGCTGGAATTACCACTTAAACTAATGGCTGTTGTTAGAAAATCATCCTCAAGAAGTCGAAAAGTCACTGCTGCTGCACAATCTGCATCAACGATCAAAAAGAAACCTTCAGATAAGACGGTCTCAGTTACGACAACAACTCAACCCAAAACTCTCAGAGAAATGAATGATGTGAGTTTTGGAACTCTTGATGCGCAAAAGGATGGGTTTCTTGTCATTTATAACAGAACTTCAGATAAAATGCAGTTGATTTCTGCTGACTCCATTCTTGAAACTGCTTCTGCTGATAATGATCTTCCTGACACCTTTATTCAACAACTCGACACTGAACTGAATCTTGAGTTTGGTGACTTTGATGGTGGAGGGTTCGTCGAATGAGTCGAAGATTAGCGAGACAATTGGATGATTCTCAGTTTGATGATCTTCCAAATAAGAATAACTTTGTTGTCAAGTACAATTCAGATCTTGATCGATTTCAACTGCAGGCAATTGATGAGTCTGTGTTAAATAAATCAGTTGCTGATGCTGATCTTCCCGATGACTTCGTTGAGACTGTTTTGGAAGAAATTGTGGATGCCGATCTTTATCGATTGGATGCTGGGGAGTTCTGATGACTGACAATTTAGGCGACTTCTTTAGTCTCATTGGAGAGGCTAAGAAAGAAAAGGATAACACTAAGAAAAAACTGATGGGAGATCTTTCTCTCACAGATCTTTTTATGTCGCTTGAAGAAGAAAAGAAGAGAACTAAGAAGAGAAAAGAAGAAGAGAAGAAGGAGAAAGAGAGACTTCAGAAACAAGCAAAGGCGTTTGAGAGTTTTCTTTATTCAGAAAAGAAGCCAGTCAACACAACAGACTGGAGAGATGATTATAAACCACTGGAGATTGAAACCACTAACATCATTGAACCAGAACCTCTCATAAAAGAAGAGGAGAAGGAAGAAGAGAAAGTTGAACTCACAGAAAACATTGAGAGATCAATGGAGATTCTGGAGAAACTAATTCCAGAAGAAGAAAAGATTGATGACTCTGAGACAGAGATTGTCAGATTGAAGCGGGAGATGGATCAACTCCGCAAAATGGTTTATGAATCTGTCAGAACTGCCACAGCACAAGGTGGCGGTGGTGAAGTTCGCCTGGAGTTCTTAGATGATGTTGACAGAGACAGCGCCAAAGTCAATGGAATGTTCCTGAAGTATGATGATACTTCTGGAAAATGGGTTGGTTCTGCCGCTGCGGGTGCTGGTGCCACAGTTTTCACAGACCTCAATGATGTTGATGGATCAGTTGTGGGTCTCAATCGTGCTGTGGTTTGGGACACTGAAAGTTCTCAGTTCATTGGTTCTGACATTCTTGGATCTCTGAGGGAAGTTATTTCAGAGGATGTTGATGATGGTGCGGTTCTGACTTACTCAGCATCAGAAGGAAGATTTATTGCTACAACTCCTGCCAATGTTGGAATTAGAACTCAACTGGCAGATCTGGATGATGTGAGTGTTGCTGGAATTCAAACCAATGGTGTTCTTATCTTCAATGGAATTGACTTTGAATTCACCACTCCATTTGAGGTTGTGGATCGTTCTGATGGAACAGACGACAACACTCTCGATTATGGGAGCTTCTAACTTATAAATAAATAAGTGGAATAACAGGATAAAGAGTCATGGGAGTAGGCATAGCCTCAACCTCTGTATATTTCTGGGCTGATGGCAGTTCAACCTCCTATAACGGGAAGACAGCTGCAGCAGAAGGTCTTGCTGGCATTTATGTGTTGATCGATCCGATCACACATCCGAACATCAATACTGGTTATTTTATAAATGATTCCGGTGTCCTTTCAGCATCAACAGGTGTTGGTACTGCCGTTAATGGTATTTCGACCGTTGCTTATTATCTTTATGATCATGTAGCAAACGGTGGAATTGGGCAAACAGCTGCATTTATCAGAGACTGGAATAATACTGGTAAGTATTACAGCTGGAAATTATGCCATCAAATTGATTTGGATGGGGATGCAGACTTAAATGATGAGGATGAGGGACCTTTTGGTGACACTGATGCTGCAACACCAGCAACATATAGTGGTTTCTACGGAAACGTTCAAACTCTAGATCCAACAGGTAATTCA
>Ga0070745_1000206_pt1 | contig 37408 bp, 23 predicted proteins | sample VirMetDEL_Mar_4_FD_77438 | JGI IMG/M metagenome (GOLD analysis project Ga0070745, IMG submission 77438) | Aqueous microbial communities from the Delaware River and Bay under freshwater to marine salinity gradient to study organic matter... | ecosystem: Environmental > Aquatic > Marine > Coastal ...
CTGCGTAGTTTCATTAAATACGCCACAATCTGCCCCCATTGTGGTGCAACCGCCAACGCTTTTGTGATGCGTTTGACTAAAGAAGGTCTGATGTGACAGTTGGTTAAGTTGCACAAGGGATAGGGTCAAACGCCGATCCTATCCCTTACACTTAGGTCAGTCGCAACCCACACCATGCGAGTCACCTTCAACCCCAGCAGCAGCAACGCTCAACTAGGTGCGATTCCTGCCAGCACCACAGAACCTAAGTCTTGCCCTTCCACCTGCCCACTCAAAGAGGTTTGCTATGCTAAGTTCCACTTTCAAGGTGCCAACTGGCGTAAAGTTTCCGAAACGGGATTACTCTGGTCTGAGTTTTTATCAAAGGTCAGGAAGATTGCCCGAGGTCAAATCTGGCGGCATAATGTCTCAGGAGATCTCCCTGCAGACGCGGAGGGTAACATTAACCTCGAAGATCTTCGGGCACTATTGGTGGCAAACCGAGGACGTAAAGGTTACACCTACACTCACCACCTTTTGAATGATCACAACCTTGAAATTATCAAAGAAGCAAACAGCAAAGGGTTCACTATTAGCGCATCTTGTGAATCAGTGGATGTGGCGGATTCTGTTATGACAGAGCACGGAATCCCTGCCGTTGCTGTTATCAACTCTGAAGAATCCCGCCGATTCTTTACAACAACCAACGGTCGCAAAGTTGTAGTTTGCCCTGCTAAAATTCATGACAACGTTACATGTGCAACTTGCGGCATTTGTTCTAATCCCAACCGCACAGTTGTTGTTGCTTTCCCTGCACATGGTACGGCAAAGAAGAAAACAAATAGCATTGTGACAGTTGGTTAAGATGCACAAGGGGATCGGTAACGGTCCCCGCTCTGCCCTTATACTTTAAGAGTCAACCACAGGGACACCACCGATGGACTTCCACAACTCCTCCCTCCGCGACTACGAAGCACAGCAGGCAGCGGATCACCGCTACCTTATGGGTCTGGATGAAGAAACCTGCTGGCAGGATGCTGGATTTTGTGAGTATTGGGATGATGTAGAGGCACTCAACAATACGCCTGTAACCCTTGACGAAGGGTGGGCGCTGGATGAGATCCTGAAATGCTACAAAGAGGAGCGGAGCGCAGCAAGCGCCGTAGAGGCGATTAAAGACGGATACGATCCGACGCCTGACACGCCCTATGACTTTTTCCATTGAACCACACGCGGGGCGATAACGCCCCTTTTTTTAACAATCCGTAACTGACAACAGGTTCTACCTCCATCCTAGCACGCCAGGGGGCTGGGGGGGGGAGATGTCACAATGATTAATAATTAAAATTAAGCAGGGGGCGTGGCGACCATTTCATCATCAGGCGTACCCCCGCCCTCTTTCGATTGTCTCCATATCCTACACCCACCACCGACCCACAAAACCGCCACAGTGGACAGTGGGACCACTGGCACAACCTGGTGGCATGGTGCCCCTGGTGCCTGTATTGTTCTCTTAGTTCACACCACTGACATGTTCACTTCCATCACCGATCGCAAGGCATTCGGCGCAACCTACCAATGGGCAGTGCTCTCCACCCTGCCTATGGATTCTGACAAGTCCCGCCACGGTCTCCGCGCTTCTGAGGTTAATCAGGCGCTGGGGATGCCCAAAGAGGCACGCACCACCGTCACCCTGCTTCTCAAGAGCATGGCAGCAGATGGCATGGTGGAGCGTTATGAGTATAAGATTGGGCAGCGCCAGTTCATCACTTACAAGCGTCTGATCCCTCTCCGCAAGCGTGAGCGGATCGCCCGCTGGATCACGGGATCCTGACACGATGGGGGCGGCAACGCCCCCATCCGTGCTATGCTTACAGCAGTTCACACCACACCACCGTGACCTTCATCCAACAGCACCCCAACTCTCCTTACTTCGGTGAGACCGTCACCTTCACCCCCATGGGTGATCACGTCCTGGTTATCGCAGACAGTCAGATGGTGATGATGACGCGGGAGGATGCCCGCAGCGAATGGGCACAGAACCGCGATCAGGGTTGGAAGCGCCTGGCATGATACCACAGGGGGCGGCAACGCCCCCTTTTTTTAACATTCTGTAACTGGGCATAGGTTCTACCTCCATCCTAGCACACCAGGCCGGAGGGGGGGGGAACCTGTAATGTTTTGTAACTGACAACAGGTTCTACCTCCATCCTAGCACGCCACCCCCAGCCCCCCCCCCAAACAGGGGACACTTTGAAAAGTGGCACAAAGGGATTCGGACGGACTCCTCATCATCATAATAAAAAAAAAAAAAAATAACTCTCAAATCTAGTTTAAAAATATCATAGAATCTCGACTATTATATACAACAAAATCATCAAATCATCATTAATATCATATAACAAATCATATATTCATTTCATGTATGCATTAGTATAATAAAACATCATCAAAACAAAGAGAGTAAGAATAAAACAAGAAAAAGAAAGAATTAATGAACTATATTTAAGAAAGAATAAAATATGAAAGAGTATAAAATATGAAAGAGAATGAAAGAGAAGGTATAGAAAATCTAGATAAGATTTTATAGATCTTTATACTTTTTAGATATTTTTTGGTGTTAGATTGTATCATGAAGGGTTTATCTCTGTCAAGTTTTATCAGTATATTTGATGCATTATGATTTCTTATCTTGGGGATAAGTCTGCCTAATCTATTTCTTAAGATTCTCTTCATGGCAGATCCGCGCAGATCCGCCATGCTGGGTGGGCAACGGATCAACCGCCAATGTCTACCTATCGCTTTGTTTGGGATGAACATGGTTCTGTCTCGGTGATTTGGGAACGTCTGGACACTGTAACAAATTGTGGTCTCGGGTCTGGACTGTGGCGATGGGAACCTCTTTCAGATTTCCTTAATACTGTACCACGCAGGGTGGGTCTCATGCCCGATTCTCAAGATACTGCCAGTGCGACTGTGCCAGATCCTCAACTGTTTGAGTGGCATTGACCCTTTGAGGGTTCTCCCTATACAATAAGAGAGTTCATCACCACACCTCATGACCTTCCCCACCTTCCCTGAGATTCTCTGGAACTGCACCGATCCTGCCAATGGCACGATCCGTTGGAGCACTGCTTGCCAAGCAGCAAAGGACCACGGTCTATGGGATGACTTCCGCACAGACTATGGAACCACTGCCCACTTCGGACCCGTAGACACGGGTGAGTTCCTGGTCTGGTTAGGTTACTGAATGTAACGATCGGGCATCTGACTCACGGGTGCCCTTTTCTCTCCTGTAAAATTCAGAAGTCAACTACCACTGACAATGATCAACGCAACCTCCCACCTCTCTTGGGCAGTCTGGGACGCCAAACGTGCCAATGGCGATCGTGACGTTTGGGAATTAATCGACGCCACCGAGCGCGGCGAGCATGGCGGATTCGCTCAAAGGATCGTTGCTGCTTGGCACCGTGCCGATGGCAGAAATCAAAAGCGTCTTTATGATGCCTTCCCTGAGATCTTTGACCGTTAATCTTCAAATCTCGACTAGTACACACAAGCACATTCAAAACAATGAACAATCAACAACAAATCAATTCAATTGGTTTCACAATTACATATCAAATACCATACAATAATTGCGAATGGAGAACACAATCATTCGCCACAAAAGAAGAGGCAGAAAGAATGATTTCATTCTATCAGTCTTGTGGTTCTCCTGCGAGGTTTGTATAATGGGACGCTGGATCCACAAGGGTGGCAAATCACGCCCTGATAAAAGGTTTAAGAACATTTTAACACCTAAGAAAGGTGCAGCAAAGAATAAAAGAAAGAAGAAATAATTCTTTATTCTTTATACTTACCACTGAGTATAAAGAATTACTCAGGGTTGAATGTAAACTATCGGTCAGTGGTGTGGTTTATTCTTTACATTCATCCCTGTCTAATTCTTTATACTTTGCAATTCTGATTGATTCTTTATACTTTGCAATTCTGATTGATTCTTTATACTTAACGATTTCTATTTGATCTTTATACTTTGCAATTCTGATTGATTCTTTATTCTTTATACTTTGCAATTCTGATTGATTCTTTATTCTTTATACTTAACGATCTCTATTTTATCTTTATACTTTGCAATTCTGATTGATTCTTTATTCTTTATACAAACTCTGCGAGGATTCCCTCTCCTCCCGCCCTCCAGCGTAGGTAGGGTCGGTCTGTGGCTCTGTATCCGTTGCTACCGTTTGACGGATTGATTGATTAGCGTTGCTGATGGGATGAGTTTGGTTTTTTGTAGCGGTTGATACCGTTTGGACCTTGCGGGATCTGGACCTGCCGTGTAGATTAACCCTGTCGTTAATCACACCACTCGACATGTCCAACAACACCACCGCCGCCGCCCACTACGCCGCGTCTCTCACCCAGACTGTTGATGCGATCGACGCAATCGCTGACCTTGTTTTCGACACAGAGTCTTTCGACGTTCGCATCGACCGCCGCGTCGCTGAGGCAAAAATCGCCAAGCGTGCGGCGGATGACGCCGCGCAGTATCTGGCGACGATTCGCGCTGAGATTCTCTCCCTGATGGTGGAGAGCAACCTTGCGACCTTTGAGAGCGAAGCGGGCAAGGTGACCGTCTGCAAGGGCAAGCGGACCGTCTCTGTGACCGATAAAGCGCTCGCCGCTGAGATCTCCCTGATTAAAGAGCGCGGCGTCCGCACAGGACGTTGCACTGAAAAGCAGGGCGCGGATTACGTCATTATCAAGTGACACTTAACGGGGGCAATCCTGCCCCCTTTCTTTCACCTTTCACCCTACACTTTCACGCCATGCGCATCACCACACCTCTGCAATTTTCTAAATTCTTCTACTTTAATTTCAACCCTAAGTGTGCAGAATGGGATGAGATTTTCGGTCTTAGCGTAGGCAAACTCTACGCTGGTTTGTACAACAAATGCCTCAGCGTTGGTATCTTAAACTCTAACGGTGCGCTAGAGCATAAAAATCAGATCAAAGTTCGCATCCTTCCCTGACACTTTCGGGGGCAACTTTCGCCCCCATTCTTTCCACTTTACCATTGCAACTTTCGCCATGACCACTACACTTTCCAAGCAAATTCGCATCCGTTGGGAATACTCTGGACTGGAAGATACAGTCAACGTGTTGATGGAAATTAACCGCAACGGTTCACCTAACGCGGAAAGTAAGGCAGCATACATTAGAACAATTGCCTACAATTATGCTGCGAAATGTGAACTTAACGGTGAGATGCCTACGATAACAGGAACTGGCGGATGGTACGTTACATTTTTCCCTGCAGAGTCTGAGGAGTTCGATTATGGCGTGGAGGTTACTTTAATGCCCTACGTTGTAGCGAAACACCTAGGATTACGCTAGGTTAATTACACTTAGGGGCAGCAATCGCTGCCCTTATTTCATACTATTTCAATTTCGTAACATTAGCAGTGCTGATCAGTTGCGGGTTCGTGATTGGCAGTCCTTATGGGTCGCCCCCCCGCCCCACCGAGGGTCATGGCCCCCCCCCTAACTAAAATCAATGGGTCCCTGTAGTCTACAAAGTGTTACGGACGCCCATAAGATACAAGACTCAAAGGATTCTCCCACAAGAATCGAAATTGATATATAATTCAAAGAAAGAATCAAACAATATGCAAAAAAATCCGGACAAAAATTTTGTGACCGTAGAGGTTGATCCAGCAACAGACGAATATTATGTTACAATACCTGAGTGGATCATCAATGATCTTGGATGGTATGAAGGTACTGAGGTTAAATGGGTCATTGATGGCGACGAATTGTTATTAAAAGAGGTTCAAGATGAATGAAGTAATGGGCACTATGTATCACATTTATTTAAAAGATAAATGTTTACATTATGGATTAACAGAAGAAGAATTTTCAAAGGCTTGGGAGACTGCCAAGGGAATGATAGTTCTCATGAAAACCGAGTACACGATTGATGACCTGAGTTATGAGGAACTCAACTACTCAAGGAATGCAATGCTCGACTCATCACACTGATTGACTAACCACTATATAAGTGGTATGATACTGAAGTAAAAATCATTCGATTATGGCAAAAGGATTCACTGTAAAAGCGAAAGCACCTCTTCCACAGAAGACTGAGGAAGAGTGGGATTATAATCTTGCAAAAGAAATGGTAAGGGGAAAGACAATTGTATTTTGTCTACCTGGTAGAGGAGTTTCATATACTTACTTAAAGAATTTTGTTCAACTTTGTTTTGATCTTGTACAGTCTGGAGCAAGTATTCAGATTAGTCAAGATTACAGTTCAATGGTAAACTTTGCACGTTGCAAGTGCCTCGGTGCAAATGTTCTACGTGGTCCAGATCAAAAACCATGGAACGGACATTTAAATTACGACTATCAACTATGGATTGATAGTGATATTGTTTTCAATTCAGAAAAGTTTTGGCAACTTATTCTTTTGGATAAGGATATTGCAGGTGGTTGGTATGCCACAGAAGATGGATCAACAACATCCGTTGCACACTGGTTAGAAGAAGACGACTTCCGTAATAATGGTGGTGTAATGAATCACGAAACGGTTGACAGTATTTCAAAGCGTCGTAAACCATTTACAGTTGATTACACTGGATTCGGATGGCTTCTGATTAAGAACGGAGTCTTTGAGCACTCTGAGATGAAGTATCCATGGTTTGCACCAAAAATGCAAGTCTTTGAGTCTGGTGAAGTTCAAGACATGTGTGGTGAGGACGTTTCATTCTGTCTCGATGCCAAGGAAGCAGGTTTTGAGATCTGGTGTGATCCTCGTATCAGAGTTGGTCACGAAAAAACTCGTATCATCTGAGTCTTATGAGCAAAGAGGAATTTTACACCGTTTATGTCGATGGTGTTGAAACCCACAAAAATCTTACAGAAGATGAATATTTTGATCTGATGCAAGATTTTGCGATAGAATACTATGAATCCCAGGGTTCTAAACCTGGGAAAGTCACTTTTAAAATCACTCAAGGAGATTAATTCTTATGGCAATGCGTAAAGGTGGTGGGTATGTCAAGGGCGCACCCAAAAAATCTCGTCAAGGCTGTGGCATGAACACCAAATATGCCGCATCTTCTCGCAATAAAGCACGAAAGAAGTACCGTGGTCAAGGTAAAGGTTAATTAATACTGCACGGGCGGGTTTATACCCGCCTTTTTACTAAAAATAAATACAATTTAGGGATAGAAACCCCTTAAAAAGTTCTGTTTTGTCAAAAAAGACCAAACAGGAGCAAAATGTACTACAAACAAGTAGACAGGGATGTCAATTACATGTACGAAATGTGGGGAACAACCAAATTAATCACTGATTATTGGTCACTTCCGCAACAATCCAATGATCCAGAAGAATTTACAACCGAAGAATTAGAAAAACAACCGCATAATCTTAAAATACAGTCAGAATTGCATCAAAAAATAAGAAATGATGACGATTATGATGACTGGTCGTATGGAACGGAACCAAATTATGGGGTTTCCTGGTAAGACTCATAAATAAATGTAGAAAAAAGTCCTTTCCAATGGCAATCAAAAGGGTATCGAGAACATTCAAAGACATTAGTTTATCATTTGAACCTCATCCTATTACTAAAGATTTGCCCATTTTGAAAAATGAACGGGCAATCATTCGTTCTGTTCGAAATATTGTAGAAACTATTCCTACAGAAAGGTTTTTTAATCCAAATTTTGGTAGTGATGTAAGATCTTCACTATTTGCGACTGTTGATTATGCAACAATTGCAATTATTGAAGATCAAATCATTACAGCGATTAAAAACTATGAATCGAGAGTTGAAAATATAAGAGTTAGTGTGAACCCACTTTATGATGATAATACTCTTGAAGTTGAAGTAATTTTTAATATTATTGGGCAGGACTTTCCAACACAAGAGTTTACATTTATTCTAGAGGCAACGAGATAAAATGCCTTTTACAAATTATACAAATCTAGATTTTGATCAAATAAAAACTTCGATCAAAGATTACCTTCGGGCAAATTCAAACTTTACAGATTTTGATTTTGAAGGATCTAATTTTTCAGTATTAATTGATGTACTTGCATATAATACGTACATCAATGCATTTAATACTAATTTATCTGTAAATGAAGTTTTTCTAGATTCTGCAACAGTACGAGAGAACGTAGTTTCTTTAGCTAGAAATATAGGATATGTTCCAAGATCAAGGAAATCTTCAACGGCAGTAGTTTCTTTTAATATTGAAACTGAAGAGACGGGTCTATTATATCTCCAACCAGATTTAGCATGTATTGGATCAACCAAAGATTCATCATACATATTTTCAATTACCGATGAGGTATCTGCAACTATTAATGATGGTATAGCATCATTTGATAATCTAACAATCTATCAAGGAAGACACATAAAGCATACCTTTACGGTTGATGCTTCGTTAGATCAGAGATTTATTTTACCAAATCCATATATTGATACATCCACAATTAGAACTTATATTAAAGGTCCAAATGACACTGGAACTGGCAAAAAATATTCATTAGTAGATAACATTGTATCTGTTAACCAAGATTCTGAAATCTTTTTAATTCAAGAAGTAAAAGATGAAAAATATGAACTATTATTTGGTGATGGTGTAATTGGCAAAAAACTTGAAAATGGTAGTGAAATTACAGTTCATTATATAGTAACTGATGGTCGCGATGGTAATGGTGCATCACAATTTTCGTTCGCAGGATCTCTCAAAAACTCCAATGGTGTGCTGACAGTACCAGAGAATAGTACCGTCACTGTAACCACCTTACAGGAGTCTAGAAACGGTGCAGAGGTGGAATCTATAGAGTCAATCAAACATTATGCACCAAGGATCTATTCTTCTCAGTATAGAGCAGTAACTGCAAATGATTATGAATCTATAATTAAAACAGAGATCTATCCAAATGCAGATATTATCACTGTAGTTGGTGGAGAAGAACTAAATCCACCAGAATATGGTTCTGTAACAATATCAATCAAACCAAAGAATGGTTTATATGTATCAGATTTTGATAAAAATCAAATACTATCAAAATTAAAGAAATATTCTATTACTGGCATCAATCAAAAAATAGTTGATATCAAAGTACTTTATATTGAATTGGATTCTTCAGTCTATTATAATGAATCAAAATCATCTTCACCACTAGCATTAAAAACAAAAATACAAAAATCACTTACTACTCTTTCGGATTCTTTATACTCAACAAAAATAGGTGGAAGATTTAAGTATAGTAAAGTGATTAATTTAATAGACGATTCAGATTATTCAATTACATCGAATATTACCAAGGTTATTATAAGAAGAAATCTGAATGTATTATTAAATCAATTTGCAGAATATGAACTATGTTATGGAAATAAGTTCCATGTTAATAGTGAAGGTTACAATATTAAATCAACTGGTTTTAAAATTCCATCACAAAGCGGTTATCTGAATCCAAATAGTTATCTGTATTTTACAGATATACCAAACACCGATAAAAAAACTGGGGTTATTGCAGTAATTAAACCTGCAGAAGTTCCTGGAGATAAACCCAAAACAATTGTACAGTCTGCAGGAATTGTGAACTATGTTACTGGAGAAGTCAGACTAAATGCCATTAATATTACAGAAACTGAAAAACCTAATGGAATTGTAGAGATACAAGCTTTCCCAGAATCAAATGATGTTATAGGATTGAAAGATTTATATCTTTCATTGGATATTCAAAAAACTAAAATAAATATGGTTAAAGATGTGATTGCATCTGGAGAAAATACTTCTGGTGTTCTTTTCACATCAGATTATTATAATTCAAGTTACTCTAACGGAAGTCTAATAAGGAATTAATATGATACAAGATAGTTTTGAAAATAAAGTTAAAGTTCAGGATATCATAAACAACCAAATACCTGAATTTATATCTTCTGAAAATCCAAAATTTTCAGAATTTTTAAAACAGTATTATATTTCTCAGGAAATACAAGGTGGAAACACTGACCTTGTTGAAAATCTTATTGAGTACATAAGATTAGATAATTTGAATTCAAATACACTAAACGATTCTAGTACTCTTAGTGCGTCTATTTCTAGTACTGATTCGACAATTTATGTATCTAGTACTAAAGGATTTCCCAAAAATTATGGATTAATCCAAATTGGATCTGAAATTATAACATACAAATCAAAAACTAGTAGTAGTTTTGTAGATTGTATTAGGGGTTTTAGTGGTGTTGATCAATATCAACAAGAAATAAATTTCTCTTCTACAAATGCATCTTCACATAATTCCGGAAGTAATGTAATCAATTTAAGTGTATTATTCCTAAAAGAATTTTATACCAAAATCAAATCTTCAATTTTACCTGAATTAGATAGTACTAGTCTATATTCAGAGCTAAATGTTAATAACTTTTTAAAAAGCACAACCTCTCTTTATAGATCCAAAGGAAGTAAAGAATCGATTAAAATTCTTTTTAGAGGTTTATTCGGAATAACTCCACAAATTATTGATTTAGAAGCATATGTTATAAAAGCATCTAATGCAGACTATTTGAGAAGAAGAGAAGTTTTACTTGAACTATTATCAGATGGAAATCCATCTAATTTGGTCGGACAACAATTACAAAAAACAAATGATCCGTCAGTATTTGGTTCAATATCAGAACTAGAAATATTTACTAGAAATAGTAGAACTTTTTATAAATGTTTACTATACATTGGATATGATAACTCACATATCGACTACATTGATGAATTTAAAGTAACTCCATCCACAAAGGTAGTATCTGCAATTCTAAAAACTGACAATTCAAATACCATAAGTGTAGATTCTACCATAGGATTTCCACAATCTGGTAGTATTTTATATGGTTCCAATGAAATATTTTATACTGAAAAAAGTATAAATCAATTCTTCGGATGTAAAACCGATGGATATTCTCATATTAATTTAGACATACCAAAAACATCTATTATACATTCCAATGATACTTATTTTGGTTATGAGGGTGGTGACACAAGTAAAAAGGTAGAATTTAGATTACTGGGCAATATTTCTGACACGATAATAAAAGATACTGATGACAAAGATCATATACTAAGTGAAGACGAAGAGATTTTAGTTGGAAAATTGGGCAAAAATATCACTAATACTGATAATAATAATCTAACACAAATTTTTTCCAATAGTTTTCAATATAATACAAGTGTAAGAATTAGGTTATCCTATTTTAACAAAAATGGATCTACGGCAAGAACTCACGCTCTTAGACAAAAGTTTTTTGAAAGTAGGTGATACTGTAGAATTCCTAGAAAGAAACACTGAAATTTTAAATTCACAATTGACAGACGTAGAAATTGTTGCAATTGATGGTCAAGAAATAACATTTTCAAGTAATCTTTCTACATTAAGTAATCTAAAAGAGTATGATATTCGCAGAAAATTAGATATTAGTAACAGTGGTGCTGTTCCGCTAGCCTTTGATAACATTACTACTAATATTTCAAACGTGTATGTAGAAGATGATTATAATTTTTATGTTGCATCAAATTCTTTGCCTTCATATTCAATCACAAAAGATGTAACAAAATCAACTGCTAGTGCATTTAAAAATTATGTAACTTTACAAGAAAAATATTCAACCATAGAACTATCAAACACTTCATCATTTGTAGATGGAGATAAAGTATATTATTCATATACTGGTTCTTCTCCTATTGATGGTTTAAAGGAGGGTGAATATTTTGTAACAATTGAAAATAATAAAGATATAAAATTGTATCTTTCAAAATCTGGTATACCTGCCAATGCTAATCTTTATTACGCCAGTTCTAGCGCAGATTTACCATCTGGAACTCACACCTTTACGTTGAGTTCTCAAAAAACTTCTGACGATAAATTGCATCCGGCAAAATTACTCAAAAAAATAAATTTAAATAAAAATTATTCTGAAGGTGGAAGTGATGATATTGGATCAAATACTATAGGAATTCTTGCAAATGGTGTAGAAATACTTAGTTCTAAGTCTGTAGATAAAATCTATTATGGACCATTAGAAAGGGTAAAAGTAATAAATCCTGGTTCTGGTTATGATGTAATTAATCCTCCAGTTATCAATATTGAAGGAACTGCAAAAATACAACCAGTAGTACAAGGATCTATCGACAAGGTTTTTGTCGATCCTGTTTATTTCGATATTGAAGAACCAGTCTCAATTAAAATATCTGGTGGCAATGGAAAAAATGCTAGTTTAAAACCAGTATTAAAATATAAAACTAGAGAATTACTATTTAATGCAAGAGCATTGGATGATGGTGGTGGATTAAGTTATGATGATGAGACTATTACATTTTTGTCTGATCATAATCTTTATGAGGGACAAAAAATAATTTATAGTATTAATGAATTAGTAAATGAAAAGATTGGCATTTCTACATATGAAGGTCCTAATGTAAAAACTGGATATCTTGCAAACAATCAATCTTTCTATGTTGATGTAATAAATTCAAAGACTGTAAAACTTTATCCAACTATTCAAGATTATACTGTAGGAATAAACACAGTTGGTTTTTCAACAGAAGGTAATTTTGGCATACATAAATTTAGAACTGAGTCAAAAAGAACATTAGATTCAGTATCAGTTTTAAATCCTGGTGATGGTTTTACCAATAGAAAATTAATAGTTAAACAAAGTGGCATTTCTACAGTAAATGATAGTATCAATTTTAAAAACCATGGATTCTTATCTGGCGAAATAGTAACTTATAATTATCAGACTTCTGTAATTAGTGGTTTATCAACATCAAATCAATACTATGTCTTAAAAATAGATAATGATTCATTTAGACTATGCAATGCTGGTGTTGGTGGGACAGATACTAGTTATTATGATAGAGAAAAATACGTTTCTATCGAATCAACAGGGTCTGGATATCAGTACTTTAATTATCCGAATATAAGTGTAGAAGTTAGTTATATCTCTGGTGGTAATCCACAATTAAGTAATATTTCCTGTACTCCGGTTATAAAGGGATCTATCATTGATAGTTATCTTTATGAAGGAGGAAGTAACTATGGATCAACAGTATTGAATGTAGAAGTTTCACCATCTGTAAGTATCTTACAGGGACAAGAAGCTTCTTTATCTCCAATTATAAGTGGTGGTAAAATTGAAAAAGTTATCGTTTCATATGGTGGATTTAATTTTTATTCTATACCTGATTTAGTTGTCAAGAGTTCCACCGGAATTGGTGCAGTATTGAGAGCTGAAATATCTGATGGAAAAATAACTAATGTTGTTGTAATTGATGGTGGATATAATTATACTAGTGCTGATACTATCATAACAACTTCCTTCGATGGTAAAAATGCTCTTTTAAATCCAAAAGTTAGGGCATTAACAGTAGATAATTGCTATAAGTATGGTACCCAATATTCGGATCGTAGAGATCCATCACTTGAGTTTATATACAAGAACTTAAATAATCAACTCCAATACGTAGTCTGTGGTTATTCTGATTTATTAAAATCAACATTCAATGAATCATCTGATAATCATTCTCCAATAATTGGGTGGGCTTATGATGGAAATCCAATTTATGGTCCATATGGATATACAGATCCAGAAAAAGTTTCACAAATAAAACAATTAAAATCTGGATATACTAAAAATATTAGCAATATTACAAATAGACCATCTGGGTTTGAACTTGGGTATTTTATTGGGGATTATAAATTTGATAATTCTGGAGATTTAGATATTTACAATGGAAGATGGTGTAAAACACCAGAATTCCCTGAGGGAACATATGCATATTTTTCATCAGTAGATATTAACCCAAATAATGAAATTATTGGAAGATATCCATATTTTATTGCCAATAATTATAGATCAAAGAGTGTAGAAATTAACAAGAATAATAGATTAAATCAATCTTTTGATTTTGAAAGTGTCTCTTTATTGAGAAATACTTTCCCATATGGAACATATGACGAGTATTCAACCTATGATTTTTATCCAAGTAAAGACAATTTACTAAATCAGCAATGTAAAATCACAAGTATCACAAAAGGTGGTATTGAATCGGTAGAAATACTTTCTTCTGGAGATGGATTTAAAGTAAATGATGAGATATATTTTGATACTGACTCTTCTAATGGCGGTTATGGTTTAGAGACAAAGGTTTCTAGGATTAAAGGGCAAAGTATTACTAGTATAGACAATAGTTCTAAAGTCTATCTAAACGCTAAAATATATCCAAATTTTGCAAATAATGCAAGTATTGTTATTAATCCTAGTCATGAAATAAAAAATAATACTAAAGTAACTGTATCTGGTCTAACAAGTTCTTTTGCACCACTTAATGGTGATTACTTTGCCAAAGTAAAAACACACTATACTAATCTAGATGGTTCTATACCGACATATTCTGCCGGAATTGTAACTGACATACAATTATTATCATATCCAAATTTAGTTTCTATTGGAAGTTCTCTTAAGATTAAAACTGTAAGTTCTACAACATATGATCAATATTTCACTATTTTAAATTATTATGAAGGTGAGGGTATTGTAAGATGTAAAAAAACTGGAAATTCTGGATTAAGTACTGATAGATCACTAGTAGAATTTTTACCAAATTCATTTGATATTGATTCAAAATCTGAGGCATTTAATTTAAAACCAAATTATAAGAGATATTTTAACCCACAACATTCTGTTGGTGTGGGAACTTTACCTGGATCTTATTTTACAAGGTCATTTTATGTTGGAAATAATTATATAACCAAGGATATTCCAACACAAAGTATTTACATCCCAAATCATGGATTAAAAACTGGACAAAAAGTTCTTCTTGAGCGCCCTTCTTCTGGAGCAGCCTCTCTATTAGTGGGCAATGATCCTTATGTCACATTTACATTATTAAGTTCAACTGAAGAAGAAGTATACATTATTAATAAATCTGATGATTATATTGGAATTGTAACTGCTGTAGGTCTTACAACAACATCCAATGGATTATATTTCCCCAATAATGCATTTGCTGGAAGTGATAATTTTGAATATACGATTAATACTTTGTATGATGAATATCTATGTAGAATAGATCAAAGTGTAGCAACAGTTTCAATATCAACATACCATAACTTGAAAGATAATGATCTAATAAATTTAGAGGTTATTCCTAGTCAAAATATTGGAATAGGTAATAGTGATTATATTAATCTAAAATATATTTCCAATATTGATGCCATATCAGTAAAAGAATTATCTTTTACTCCATCTGATGTGGATATTAGTCAAAATAGTATAAGCATTACAAATCATGGATTAGTAAGTGGAGATAAGGTATATTATATTTCAACATCTACTCCATCCGGAATAAGTTCTAGTGTATATTATGTCAATAAAATTAATGTCGATACTATAAAATTATCAGAAACATTCAAAGATTCTACCAATAAACCAGCAAGAACTGTTAATATTTCTTCTCAGGGAATAGGTACACAAGCATTATCTCTAATTCAACCAGAAATTCATATAATAGGTAGAAACAATTTAGTATTTGACTTAAGCGACTCCTCTTTGGAAGGATATAATTTTAATATTTACTACGATAGTGACTTTAAAAATGAGTTTGTTTCCTCAGCATCAACCAATACAGTAAGTACATTCTCTGTTATTGGCATTGGGACAGTTGGTGTATCAACAAATGCATCATTAACATTGAAATATGACCAAAATAATCCAAATAATTTTTACTATACCCTTGTAGATTCTTCTTTAGATAAAATCAACTCACTAGTTGATAGTAATAGTCCATCAAAAATATCATATCTTAGCAGTAATTATTCAGGAACCTATAGTATTTTTAATGCTCAAGATGAAACATTTGATGTTTATCTAAATGAGATTCCTGAGAAAAATTATTATGAACAAAATGATTGCCATACATTAAAATATACAACAAATTCTACAAATGCAATTGGTGCTGTAGAAAAGATTTCTGTTACAAATCAAGGAGATCTTTATAGTGATTTGCCATACTACTCCAAAACAAATTCTGCAAATGGTAAAAATTTATCAGTTTTAGCAAAATCAAGTAAAATTGGTAAACTTATATCAAAGCAAATTTTAAACAGTGGGTTTGAATATTCTCTAGATCCAACACTAAATCCATCTTTAAACTCTTCACAGAATTGTTATTTTAAAGATTCATACTATTTGAAACAAGTTAAAGTGTTAGATGGAGGTAAAAATTATCCATCTCCACCAACACTATTGCTCATTGATAGTACCACAAAGAAAGAAGTTGGAGGTGGATTAATAACACCGATTATGTCAGGATCTGGTACTGGAAATGCTAGTATATCTGAGGTAAATATTGAAGTTACTCCACAAGGATTATCAGTTACACCTACAACTGTTGTTGCCGTCAATAATTCTAATGGTATAAGAATTGATAGAGTTACTTCCAGCACATCTGGAATAATGACTTGTATTTTGAAAACCCCAATTTTAGGATTTGCTGAAGATCCATTTGCAGAAGGCGATAAAGTTTTTATTGAAAATATTGATATTTTAGATGGAACTGGTATTGGATTTAATTCAAAAGATCATGGTTATAGTTTCTTTGATGTAATTAGTTATACTGCAGATTCAGATCCTGGTGAAATGGTAATTAAAATACCAACATTATATGGAAATCCAGGTATAGCAGTAACATTCCAAATTGATACTTTTGCATCCATTATTAAAAGTGATAATTATCCTACATTTAAAGTAACTCAAGATCTTGGTATCTTTATTGACGGTGAGGGAATTTCAATAGTTCAAACTGATGGTAGTGTAGTTGAAACTGATTTAGTAGTTAAAAAATCTACAAAGAATTATTTAAAATTATTTGGTGATTTTGAGATCTCCAAAGATACTAAGATTAGAGGAACTGTCTCTGGATCAATAGCTACCATTTATAAAATAACAAATGTGGATGGTAAATATGATGTTTCTGGCACAAGACTTGTAGAATATGGATGGAAATCTGATTCTGGTAAATTAAACTTAGATACACAATTTATTCCAGATAATGACTACTATCAAAATCTCTCATACACAATAAAGAGTGAAAAGACATGGGAAGAAATAAAAACTCCAGTAAATTCAATTGTACATCCAATAGGAACCAAAAACTTTGCCGATACTCAAATTCAAGGAAAAGTATCTAATATAGTTGGAATTGGAACAACATCAGAATCAACACTCGATATTATACAGATATTATCATCACAATCTAGAGTTGATACAATTAAAAATTATGACATTGTAAGAGATTATGATCCAACATCAACATCCTCGAAATTTGTGGAATTTGCTAATGTACAACTTTCCGATTTCTTTGGTTCATCAACAAATAGAGTTTTAAACATTGATAACATTAGTCCCCTATTTTCAAGTTCTGATGATGAAAACTTGTTAAGCAAAGCACCCATAAAGGTACTGTCTCCAGATTTATCATACTATAAATTACTTGTTCAAATAAAAAGTACTCAAACCAATATTGATGCTGGTATTAATCATATTCAATTATCCGAAATTGTAACTATACATGATGGAATAGATACTGCATATTTCCTAGAAAAAACAGTATATTCGAATAAACTTGTTGGTGATGCACAACAATCTTATGGTGCAGTTGGAATAGAAGCTGATGAATATAAAAATTATTCTGTAGTATTCTATCCAGAAAATCCTTTTGATTATGATTATGAAATTAAAGTATTAGAAACTACACAAACTCCATCAAATATTACCACTGAAGATTATTTAAATTTACTATCATCTATAATTCTAAGCGATACTACCGTATTTAAAACTACTGATAGTAGTAAAAACATATTATCTTTAGACTCTAGCATTTACAATTGCTTTGTGACAGAATCTCATGTTGTTGATAGAACCAATAATACATCAAAATATGTTGAACTATTTGGAATTTATAGTGGTACAGGAACAGGTGTAGTACTATCAGAATTTAGTTATTCTGCAGATAATAATGATCTATCGTCAATGTCTGGAATAGGTACCTTTAATGCGACGATTGATGGAAGCAGCAATTTAATCCTATCATTTGAAAATTATACTAATAGTGAATTAAACATAAAAACAAAATCTTATATCTTTGGAGATTCTACTTTAGGAATATCCACATATAAATTTAAATCCTACTTGCAAGATGATGATTCTGTAAGAACAGTAAGAATAGACACTCCATCGTCTCAGACTGGAACTTCTTCTGGTATTGTTACTGTCAGAGAATATGATTCTGTATTGTTTAGTTCTGTAAAAACATTAGCAAGAGTTAGTATTGGAAATACAGTATCCTTACACCAAGTTGTAACTTTGCATGATGGTAATAATTCATTCATAACTGAGGCACCATTAGTAACCATAGGATCATCAATAGGTGCATTTAGATCATCATTATCTAATAATAATCTATGCTTAGAATTTGAAAGAAACTCGAATTATGAGACTTCAGATATAAGCATCTCACAAATAGATTATTCATTCTATAGTTTCTTAGATGAAATTAATATACCTCTCGAATTGAATATTTCTAACTTAGTAGAAACTCAGTCTATTGCAAGATATTATGGACTTAATTCACCAAATATTAATAGATTAAGTTTCCCACTGCTATACAATAAAACTCCAATTTTTGCTAAGAAATTTAATCCAAATAATGAGAACATTTTAAATCCAGATACTGGTGTCTTTACTATAAATGATCACTTCTTTAATACTGGTGAAAGATTAATTTATAGACCAAACTCCACATTTACTGGCATTGGATATAGTTCAATGCATATTCAAGCATCAACAGACATCTCTGGAGTAACTACTACAATTTTACCTAGCGATGTTTTTGCAATAAGAATTGATAATAGTAAGTTTAAATTAGCATCCAATTATAGCAATGCAAATCTTGGAATTGGAGTTACATTTACATATTTTGGTCTTGGAAATAGTCATGAACTTGAGATGTATAAAAAGAATGAAAAATCATTAATTACAATTAATGATTTAGTTCAATATCCACTAGCATATACTGGTATAGCACATTCATTATCTGACACTGATGGTAATGTTGGGTATGCAGATAGTTTCTTCAATTTAAGTGGAATAAGTTCTATCTCACCAATTGATATATTAAAAATTGATGATGAGTATGTAAAAGTTCTTAATGTTGGAATAGGAACTACCTCTGGTGTAATATCTTATCTTGATGGCGATTTTAACATAGTTGAAGTTGAGAGAGGATTCTTTGGAAGTATAGCAACATCACACACAAATCAAACTAAAGTTGATATCTACAGAGGTTCTTACAATATAAATGGTGAAAACATTTACTTTACATCACCCCCAAGAGGAAATATTGGGGACCTTGTAAGTAGAGATGAAAGAAATCTATTCTACCCCAGAGCAACATTTGGTGGAAGAGTGTTCTTGAGAAAAGATTATAGTACTAATCAGGTATTTGATGATATATCAAATAATTTTGATGGAAAAACTACAGATTTCAATATTACAAGATTGGGCGTATCTACGATAGGAATATCCACAGTAACTCAAGGTGGAAATGGTGTGGTTTTCATTAATGGAATATTCCAAACACCACTTACTGAGAATATTGTTGATTATAATTTCAATATGATTCAGGATTCAAATGCTGGAGTTACAACTTTAAGATTTAGTGGATTAAGAGATGCTTCTGATGATAGTCTTACAATTTCGGAGTCTGATGTTAATCAAAATCAACTACCAAGGGGTGGAATTATAGTATCTTTAGGATCAACTTCTGGACTTGGATATGCTCCTCTTGAGGGTGCTAGAGTTCACTTCAATGTTGATGTAAATGGAGTAATTCAAAACCCAGTTGTTTCCGCTGCAACCACTGGTAAGGAAATTGGATTTAGTACAGTATCATATAATAACCAAACTGGTGTACTATCTGTAAAATCTACAACTTCTGATGTCTATAAAATAAAAGAAGTAGATTCAAATCAAGTTAAATTGGTTGGATTGGCATTTACTTGTAACAGTAATCCTGGAGTTACATCTTATTTCCCATCTCACAACGATCCTTTTGATATTATTGGCATAGGAACAGATTCATTTACTCTTAATGTTGGTATTAGTACTCTTGAACATTATTATGTTGGTTTTGGTACCGCATACGTCTGGTTAGATAATTTAACTTTTGGTTCTGGTTATAAGAATCCATTATCATATGCAATTAGAGATGCTGCTGGAGATTATGTACACAAATTTGTCAGCGCCGATGAAGATGCAGTATATAATGGATCTGATACATATGAACCAGTATTTGCAGAGTATAATCCAAAGACTGGAAGTTTATTGTTGAGTATAGAGGATCATGGATTAACTGATAGTGATACTGTACAAATTAAAACAGGATCAATTATATTCACATGCTCATCTGATGGTGATGAGGTACAAATTGCATATCCAAGGGCAACAGATCCCGTTGCTGGAATTGCAACAGATATTACCGCATACACTACAAACAGTATAACTGTAAATGTTGGTTCGATGATTGGATCTGGTGCAAATCTAGACATTACTGTTGGTGCAGGTGGAACATTAGCATTTAATGTTACTGATGGTGGAAGTGGATACGTGAGACCAGTTTTAGATTTAGAACCTCCAACATATGAAAATCTAGAAGTTATAGGAGTTTCTAGACTTTCTGTTGGTCTTACAACACAAACTGGAATAGGAATGCTTGTAAATGTTGAAGTTGGACCAGCAGCGGGAGTTTCTACTGATGGAACCGTTGGTATTGGGTCTACATTATTTGAAGTATCCTCATTTGATGTGATAAGATCCGGATATTCATTTAGAAGAGGTGATGTTCTTACTGTGGTTGGTTTAGTTACTGCCTCAGGATTATCTGAACCAGTAAATGAATTTAGATTATTTGTTTTAGACACATATTCTGACAATTTCTCATCTTGGCAATTTGGAGAATTGGATCTCATAGATTCAATTAAACCTTATCAAAATGGATCTAGACAACAGTATCCATTATATTATAATGGTGATTTGATATCTTTCCAAAAAAATACTGACAATGTAGAATCTGAATCCATTGATTTTAATTCTCTATTAGTGATATTTGTAAATGGAATATTGCAGGAACCAGGAGTTGCGTATGAATTTAATGGTGGAACTAGCTTTAGATTTTTAACAGCACCAAAAGTTGAAGATGATGTTCAGGTGTATTTCTATGTTGGTACTTATGGGGAAGATTCTTCATTAGTTCTTGTAAATGAAAGTATTAAACCAGGAGATCAACTTCAAATTAAATCTGATAATGAATTATTATCAGAAACTACAACTCAAGATATTAGATTAGTTTATGATATAGTTTCTACAGATGTGGTGGAAACAAATACTTATTTTGGTCAAGGTATTGATTCTCAGAATTTAAGACCTGTGGATTGGATTAAGCAAAAAGAAGACCTCGTTATTAATGAAATTTTCTATTCAAAATCTAGAGATTCTTTAGAACCACAAATTTATCCAACTGCGAAAGTGATAGGTGATTTTAGTAGTACCGATGGTACAATATACTTGGATAATGCAGAATTCTTTGATTATGAAGGTACAGCATCAATAGATAAATTGGATCTTATTGTGGTTCCATATCAAGAATCTAATATTATTGGAATTATTACAGCAATTGTTTCTGCTGCAGGAACTATTTCATCATTTGATATTGTTAATGCTGGTTTTGGATACACATCTTTGGTACAAATTAAAGTTTCAAATCCATTTATAGGAGTTGGTACTAATAGAAGTTGGTATACTGCTGGTATTAGTACAGTAACTAGCGATGTTGGTATTGGTACAACAGCAACTGCATCTCTAACAATAGTTAATGGTTCTATAGAAAGTGTTAGTGTTGTTAATCCAGGTTCTGGATATACAAATACAAATCCACCACAAGTTGTAATAGAGTCTCCAGAATTTGAGAAGGAAATACTTTCTCAAGCTAATGTTGTTAATGGTCTTAGTGGATCTATTGTTGGAATTGCAACAACAACTGTGTCTGGAACTGGAATTGCAATAGAATTTACATTATCAGCAACAAATGACGACTTTACAGATCTGTCTGCAGGAATTCCAATTTATATTTTTGATACTGCTGTTGGAACTGGACTGACTACAATTGACCAAAATGAATCTGACACTATAGGAATTTCTACAGAATATCTAGATTGTGTTTATAAGATACAGTCTGTAAATACTCTAACTGGAATTATAACTTGCAATATATCCAATCAAACTAACATCATTGGAATTGGTACTACTGGAACTAAAGAAAATCCTGTAGGCAAATTCTCATTTGGTAAGATTAGTGGATTTACAAGATCATCAAACCCAGTATCAATTGCAGTGACATCTTTAACTGTTAGTGGACTATCCACATACCCCACAGTACAAAGAAGAAATTCTGGATTGAGAGACACTGGATCTCTTAGAAAATAGTTATAAATAGTAGAAAAAATGGTTTAAAATGTCTGCTTTTGTTACGGATCAATTTAGAATTTTAAATACAAATAATTTTATTGATTCTATTACAGATGAAACTGATTATTATTATGTATTTGTTGGATTAAGTAATCCTTCTTATGCTGGATTTGGAAGAAATGAAAATTGGGATGGTGCTGAAGGTGTATCAGCTTCCGATGCAGTTCTTCCAAATCCAACGGATAATTTAGATTATCTTACTCATTATGGTGATACTTTACAATATGGTAAGAGAGTAATACCTCAAAATGTAAGAAGATGTATTAGAAAAATTGAATGGAAGCAAGGTACAAAATATGATATGTACCGACATGATTATAGTGCAAATAATAGAAGTGCAGTTACAAATAGATCAAGACTTTATGATACAAATTATTATGTAATTAATAGTTTGTATCAGGTTTATGTTTGTATAAGTAATGGATCTACAGGATCTAATCCTACGGGTAATGAATCCCAAGATGAACCACTATTTACAGATTTAGAACCATCAAAACCAGCTGGTACTAGTAATGATGGATATATTTGGAAATATCTATTTACAGTTCCACCTACAGATATTGTAAAATTTGATTCTGTTGAGTTTATTCCTTTACCTAATGACTGGAGTACATCAACAACTACACAAATTGAAAACATTAGAAATAATGGAAATTCGGATTTAAATAATAATCAAATCAAATTTGTATATATTGCAAATTTGGGTAGTGGTGGATATCAATCTGGAGAAGTTGATATCTTAGGTGATGGTTCTGGGGCTAGAGTTTTTATTGATGTCAATAATAATGGACAGATAACAAAAACAACAGTAACTTCAGGTGGATCTGGATATACTTATGGGATTGTTGATCTAGGACCTCTCCAGCAAACACAGAATTTTGTTCAACCAGCAAAATTAATACCAATAATTCCACCGTCAAAGGGACATGGATACGATTTGTATAGAGAACTTGGTTCTGATAAAGTACTAGTCTATAGTAGATTTGATTCTTCTACAAAAGATTTTCCTGTAGATTGTAAATTTGCCCAAATTGGAATTTTAAAAAATCCCCTTAATTTTGTTTCGGATAATGCATACACAAGTTCAACATTTTCTGGACTATATTCATTAAAAGTAACTATTGACGGTACTAACCTTCCCAGAGTGGGAGAAATAATCACACAACCAGTTACTGGTGGAAATGCTTCTGGATACGTTGCATCGTATGATAATGAGACTGGTGTTTTAAAATACTTTAAGGATAGATCTTTATATTATAATGCATCTACTTATGATCAAACTGATTATGTTGGAATATCAACTGATTCGAAAAATTTAGATTTTTCTGGAACTGGTGTGGTCAGTGGAAAAGAAAGTGGATTTACAGCATCCATTGACACCACATTCAGTCAATCCACATTAACTGTAAATAATAAATTAATTAATTTGGATTGTAGTTTTACATCTGGGGTATCAAAACCTGAAATAAATAAAACATCTGGAGATATTATTTTTATTGATAACAGACCTTTAGTAACAAGAAACTCTAGACAAAAAGAAGATATTAAAATCATTCTAGAATTTTAAACAATGGCACAAAAAACAAATTTCAACATCAATCCATATTTTGATGATTTTAGTGTTGATAAAAATTATTACAAGGTTCTTTTTACGCCAGGAAGACCTATACAGTCTAGAGAATTAAATACGATTCAATCTATTTTACAAAATCAGATTGAATCTTTTGGAAGTCATATATTTAAAGAAGGATCTATGGTGATTCCTGGTGGAATTCACTACGATCCAGATTACCACGCTGTAAAATTAAATCCCACTTCCTTTGGTATAGATATAAGTTTATATATTGAAAAATATTTAGAAAAGAAAATAACAGGACAATCTTCTGGTTTAACTGCAACTGTTAAAAAGGTAGTCCTTCCTAATGATGATGTTGAAGATATTACCTTATATGTAAAATACTTAGAATCTGGCAATAATTTTGAGTTCTCAACATTTTTAGATGGTGAGACATTATTATCAACAGAATCTATAACCTATGGTGTAAACAATACTATAATCTCTGCAGATTCTCCATTTGCATCATTAATATCAGATAATGCAACTGCAGTAGGATCTTCTGCATCTATAGAAAATGGGATATATTTCATAAGAGGATCTTTTGTATCTGTAGAGAAACATTCTATAGTACTAGATTACTATACAAATCAATCTTCATATAGGGTTGGATTAAATGTATCTGAGCAAATAATAACCGCGAAAGATGATTCAACTTTATATGATAATGCTAATGGATTTAACAATTTTTCAGCTCCAGGAGCAGATAGATTTAAAATAAAATTAGAGTTAAGTAAGAAACCATTAACCAATTTTAATGATACAAATTTTGTTGAACTTTTAAGAGTTGAAAATGGCATTCTAAAAAAATTAGAGTCCAATACAAATTATAATCTAATTAAAGATTATCTAGCACAAAGAACTTATGATGAATCTGGAAATTATACCACAACTCCATTCCAAGTTTCATTAAATACATCTTTAAATAATTTAATTGGAAATAATGGAAAATATTATAGTGGTGATTTAACTTCAGAAGGAAATACACCTTCTGATGATTTAATGTGTGTTACTGTAAGTCCAGGAAAAGCATATGTTAAAGGATATGATGTTGAAAAAACTATAAGTACTGTTATTGATGTAGATAAACCAAGAGATACACTTAAAATTAATGATGTCTTAGTCCCATTCGATATGGGAAATATCATTAGGGTTAATAATGTTTATGGATCACCTGTTTTAAAATCCTCAGTAACATTTTACAATGAAAGAAGAGGTGCATCTAGTTCACCATCTGGTGAACCAATTGGTAATGCAAGAGTATATCTTTTCAAAGTAACTGATGCTCCTTATGAGACAAATAAAACAAATTGGGACCTATATCTGTATGACATTAAGTTATATACAGAATTGATATTGGGAACTACACTATCATCATCGCAAATAAAAACATCATCTAGAATTGTTGGACAATCTAGTGGTGCAATTGGATATGCAATTAGTGATGGTAATGGTACAAATAGAGTACTAGTGAGGCAAGAGTCTGGTACATTTATTAGAAATGAAAATATAATTATTGATGGAAATGATGCTATTGGTAGAAATATCTCATCACTAAGAAAATTCACATCAAAGGATATTAAGTCTGTATATGATGGATCTGGTTCTACTGTCTTTTTAGCAGATTCTGTATTAGAAGCAGAACTTGTGCCAGGATTTAATTCATTAGATACTGTCACCATTAATTCATCCACTCTTACATCATCAAAACCATTATCTGGAATAACAACAAATACACTTATTTCATATAAAAAACCGGGTGATTCTTTAGAAACTTATAATTTTGTAACTGCTGTTAATCCAAATACTTTAACATTAACAACTACTACTGCTATAACAGATGTAAACAATGGTACTTTATCTGGTAGTGAAATAGATGTTAGATTCAGAATTTTAAAATCATCTATAAAAAATCCAGAAAAATCTTATCTATATTCAGTTTTACCAAATAATAATATTTCAACTGTTGACTTAGATGGTTCAAGATTAAATTTTTCTGCACAAGCAATTTTAAATAGTTTAGTATCTTCAAATACAGTAACTTTAACCACTACAAACTTCACTCTTCCAGGAAATTCTTCAACGATTAAATTTAATACCTTTGATCCTGAAAGATATTCTATCCATTATACAGATGGTACTACTGAAGCATTAACAAAAGATCAAGTTGTTTTTAGTAGTGATTATACATCAGTAACTTTCAATAATATTTCAAATAAGACCATTTATTCCGTCATTGCGTCGTTTGTTAAGACCGGAATACAGAGTAAAGTTAAAATACATAAAAAGAGTCAAATATTAGACATATCATTATCAAAATATGAAAGATCTGGAATAGATGCTAATTCTTCTGCAAATGATGGTCTTACATATAATCGTTTTTATGGTTTAAGGGTACAGGATGAAGAGATATGCTTAAGATATCCAGATGTATCAAAAATTATTGCTGTATATGAATCAGTAGGATCTGAGATTACATTTGATAAGTTAGTATTTTCATCAATATACAATGTCCATAATAATGCTATTATTGGTGAAAATATTGTAGGTAAAACTTCTGATAGTGTAGCTAGAATAGTTGCAAAAACAACTAATACTATTGAAATAGTATATTTGAATAAAAATAAGTTCCAAGTTGGTGAAACTGTTAGTTTTGAAAATAGCAATCTTGAAGTTCCTATAGAATCGGCAACATTTGGTTCATATAAAGATATAACATCTGCATTTAAGTTAGATAAAGGGCAAAAAGATGAGTACTATGATTATTCAAGATTAATAAGAAGTAAGAACCAACCAGAACCATCTAAAAAAATAAAAGTAGTATTTGATTACTACGATGTATCATCTAGTGATACTGGAGATTTATATAGTGTTGCTAGTTATTTTAGAGATGATTATGGTTTTAGTATTCCTAATGTTGGAAGATACAATGTTAAAGCCTCAGATATTTTAGACTTTAGACCTAGAGTATCATATTTTAGTGCTTCCACTTCCTCACCATTTGACTTTTCATCTAGAAATTTTGGATCTTCTCCAAAAGTAATTATAACACCAGATGAAGCATCTTTAATATCATATGATGTATATTTACCAAGAATTGATAGACTATATCTAGATGCAAATGGTTCATTCAAGGTAGAAAAGGGAATTTCATCTTTAAATCCAAGGCAACCTAAAAAATCAACAGATGTTCTTGAAGTGGCATCTATCATATTACCACCATATCTTTATAAAACTTCGGATGCAATAATCCAAATGGTGGATAATAAGAGATACACCATGAGAGATATTGGTGCAATGGAGGATAGAATTGAAACTTTGGAAGAAGTAACTTCTCTATCACTATTAGAACTGAGTGCACAATCTTTCCAAGTCAAAGATTCTGATGGAATAGATAGATTTAAAACAGGATTCTTTGCAGATTCTTTTACCAATGATTCATTAATAAATCTAGGTTTATCTTTATGCCAAATTGATGAAGAGTCAAATGAAATGACTCCATTGATAAGTAGAAATGCAGTTCCAAATAAAGTACTAACTGAAAATGCTATTAGTTCATCAGAATATGATAGTTCTGTTGATTATAAACTATTAGATTCTAGAATTAAAAAAACATCTCAAGTAGCAACATTAGATTACAAGAACAGAGACTGGATTGAACAATCACTCGCAACTAGAATTGAAAATGTAAATCCCTTCCATGTTATTCAATATGTTGGTGATATTAGACTAAATCCATTCAGAGATACTTGGATTAGAACTGAAAGATTGGCGGATGAAACAATCAGACATTCAATCACATTAAATTTACAAAGTGTAGTAAACACAGAATCAGTAAATCTTGCTGTAAATAATAATGGTGTAACTCCAGGAAATGCTGGACTAGGTGAAAATCAATTTAGGGATACTTTCTTAAACCTTAATATGGATACGGGCCCTGTTCGGACCGAAAGAAGTGTATCTAGTGATAGTCAATTTGCATCATCTACTGAAACTACTTTTGTTGATAGCGTAGAAGATCTCTTTATGAGATCAAGAAATACTCAATTCTCTTCATCCAATTTAAAAGCACTTACTAGATATTATCCATTTATAGATGGTCAGGGAAATATAGATGTTACTCCAAAACTATTAGAGGTTACTAATGACCTTGGATTGACAAGTGATGGTACAGAAGGAGTTTTTGAAATTGGTGAGACCGTTGTTGTTTGGAACAACAATGTTCAAATAATGAGTTTTAGACTAGCTTCCCCAAATCATAAGTCTGGACCATATAATAATCCAACAACAACTTATGATTTGAATCCTTATAATAAAGATGTTAGTATTCCAAGTGATTATAGTCAATCCTCAAGTATTTTAAACATAGACACTTTATCATTATCCGAAGACGCTACTGGTGAACTATATGGTGGTTATTTGGTAAAAGGATGTGTTTTAATTGGAACTTCAAGCGGTGCATCAGCATATCTTAAGGATATTAGGTTGATAACTGATATTTATGGAGATCTTATAGGAACATTCTTCCTAAGAGATCCAAATACACAACCACCACCAGTATTAAGAGTTCCAACTGGATTAAAAACATTTAAATTGTCATCAAGTCCAAATAATATTAATGGATTAATTGGCGATACTAATATCTCTTCGGCAGAATCAACTTATGTTTCTGAAGGTATTGTAAATAAAAAACGCCAAACAACTAGAATTACTGAAGTTAGTGCAAACCTAACAACCATTAATAACATCAGAACAAAAACTCTACATGCAGTTCGTCAAGAGTCAATTTCCACCATTCAAACACCAACACCTGTAATTAACAATATTACAAATGTTACTCAAATTATACAAAGACAAGCTCATGCCGATCCTTTAGCACAAACATTCTTAGTTGGAACTGCTAGAGGTTTAAATTCATTTAATGATGATGCGAATGGTGCATTTTTAACTGCTGTTGATATATTCTTCCAATCGGTAGATTCTGGAAATGCCCCAATCACAGTACAAATCAGAACAACTGAATTTGGAATACCAACATTAACAATAATTGGAGATCCAGTAACACTGAGACCAACTGATGTAGTTTCTGGAACTACAATACTTAGAGACAATGTATCTACTGATGGATCTGTTGCAACAAGAGTAACTTTCCCATATCCAATATTCTTACCAGCAGGATTAGAATATGCACTAGTATTAATGGCACCAGAAAGTGCTGAATATACAGTGTTTACTGCAAGAATGGGTGAAAAAACAATTAATACTCAATCTTTACCAGATGTTGAAACCGTTAGATATACTAGACAATTTGCTATAGGAAGTCTATTCAAATCACAAAATGGATCTACTTGGACTCCAGATCAATATGAAGATATGAAGTTTAAATTATATAAAGCAGAATTCACATCTACAGAAGGAATTCTATATCTTGGAAATTCAGATTTATCAAAGTCCAATAGTTATCTTCGCAATCTATCAAATAATGCTATAACAACACTACCAAGAAAATTAAAAGTTGGTATTGATACTATTACAGATTCTTCTCTATTGAGTGTATTTGCAGCGGGTAGAAAAATTGGTGATGCATCAAAAACATATGTTTCTGGAATTATTGAAAAAGTTGGAAGTAAAGCAACTGCCGTAGGAATAGACACTGGTGGTAGAAATTACACTACAGGATCTTCATCTGCAGTATCTACTTACAATATTACTGGAAATGGTTCTGGATTGATCTTAGACGTAACCGCAGCTTCTAATGGAACTATTCAATCTGTATCAGTTAACACTCAAGGAAATGGTTACATTATTGGTGATATTGTCGGAATTGTAACCGCAGATATTACTGGATCAGCATCTGTTCCCAGTGGAGAAAATGCAGTATTTACAATCACTAGCAATTCTTCTTCTATTGATACTTTATATCTAACCAATGTGTTAGGAGAATCATTTACTGATGGTTCTTTACTAACATATTATTCTGGTGGATCACTAGTTAGTTTAGCAGATACAACTCTAAAAACATCCAGTACTTATGCTAGCAATTATTATGACGGAGCACATTTCAAAGTAGATCATTTTGACCATGGAATGTATGCAACAAATAATCTTGTTACATTATCTGGAGTATTACCAGATACTCCAAGAATAAAAATGACTTCTGCATTAAGTAGAAATGGATTAGCATTAAATGTGGCTTCTGGAGATATTTCAGAATTTACAACTTTTGAAGGAATTGCAGTAAGTGCTACAAATCTAGGTTATATTACTTTGAATAATGAAATTATAAGTTATACATCAGCATCTGGAACAGAACTAGGTGGTTTAACAAGAGGAGTATTTGGTACTACTCCAATTAGTCACGCAAAAGATTCAATAATCCAAAAATATGAGACATCTGGTGTATCTCTTGCAAGAATAAACAGAACTCATAACCTTGTTGACACTGGAATTGGAATTGATAGTTATTATCTACCCCTATTATCAAGTGGAACAGATGGTGATGGAGTCTTTATGGGCAAAAATAGATCTACAGATGATGGGACGAATCCAAAACTCACATTCAATAATGAGAGAAGTACTGGTGGAAATTTAATATATGCATCAGAAAATATTGTTTATGATACTGTAACTCCATACATAGATGCAATTGTCCCAGGACCTATAGTCAATCTAACTGGTAAAATAAGAACTGTTAGTGCAACGAGTTGCAATGGTACTGAAATATCATTTACAGATCTTGGATATGAAGACATACAATTAAATACCCCAAATAAATTGAATTCCTTGAGAATGGTTGCCTCAAAAACAAATGCTGATGAATACCTAACAAATATTCCTAGAAGTAGATCTCAAACATTAGCACTTACATTAAAGACAGATAATTATAATCTGTCCCCAATGATATTCTTAGATACTACTACAACTGAATATAAAAAAGCAAGAATAAACAGACCAATTGATAATTATATTACAAATTATTCAACTTCATCAAATATACTCGATCCCCATGAAGCAGTTTATGTTTCCAAAACTGTTCGTCTTGCACAACCATCAAATACATTAAAGGTTATTTTATCAGCATATAGAGATTCTTCTGCAGATTTCAGGGTAATGTATTCTTTAATTAGATCTGAAACAAATACAAGTTTACCAAATTATGAATTATTCCCAGGATATAATAATTTAACTACTGATTTAAATCTTGATGGTTATCTTGATATTATAGATCTTTCTAACAACAGTGGATTGCCTGACAAGTTTGTTAAAGGTAGTACTGAAAATGAATTCTTACAATATGAGTACACGGCACCAAATGTGGGATCTTTCGTAGGATTCTCAATAAAAATTGTTATGTCATCAAGTAGAATGGACAGATATCCCAGATTTAAGGATATTAGAGCAATTGCATTAGTATGATGAATTTAGTTAAAGTAAAAGGACATTCAAATCTTTATAGAGATAAAGATACTGGCGCTATTGTCAATAACGACATCTCCGCATATGAACAATACCTAAATAGTGTTTCATCTAGAATGAACACAAAGAGGGAGATTGAGCAATTAAAAACTGATGTAAATGAAATTAAAAACTTATTAAAGGAGTTAATAAATGCATCCAAATGATATTGAATTAGAAAATTTGAGCAAAAATTTTGAATATCATAAATTATCCTCAGAAATAGATTCATGTGATTGTATTGACACAATCAAAAATGTTGCCAAATCTTATATTAAACTATATTTTAAGCAGCAGGAAATTATATCCTCATTTAAAATATAAATAACTTAAGAACCTAAAATTTAGATAAAATGGCAGCACCATTTTCATTGAATTTGTCTGTTAATACTTCAACATCATTTTCACAAACTTTTACATTAACTGGCGATGATGGCGCGGCTTTAAATTTATTAGAATATACCTATGAATCTCAACTGAGAAAACATTCTTCTAGCAGTTCTTATGTTAGTTTTGCCACAACTGCTATTACACCAAGTAATGGGGAACTTACATTATCATTAGAACCATCTGATACTGCAGATTTGAAGCCGGGGAGATATGTATATGATATTGTGTTGACAAAAACAAGTGATGGTTCCAAAACTCGTGTTTTGGAAGGATCTGTAATAGTTTCAAAGACTGTAACAAGGTAATAGAAAATGGCAAAACCATCAACTAGACAAGGATTAATAGATTATTGTTTAAGAAGACTTGGATATCCGGTTTTAGAAATAAATGTAGATGATGATCAATTAGATGACATGGTTGATGATGCAATACAGTATTTTAATGAGAGACATTTTGATGGTGTCGAGAGAATGTATCTCAAATACAAAATCACTCAATCTGATGTTGATCGAGGAAAGGCAAAAGGAACTTCTGGTGTTGGAATTGTAACTACAACAGCATCATCTACAGATACTGGAGCAGGATCATTTACTTCCAGTTTTTATGAAACTTCCAATTTTATACAAGTTCCGGATTCAGTTATTGGAATAGAGAAAATATTTAAGTTTGACACCAGTTCGATTTCTGGTGGAATGTTTAGTATAAAATATCAGTTATTTTTAAATGATCTATATTATTTTAATTCTGTTGAATTGCTTCAATATGCGATGACGAAGAGTTATCTTGAAGATATTGATCATTTATTGACTACAGACAAGCAAGTAAGATTTAATAAAAGGCAAGATAGATTATATTTGGATATAGATTGGGGATCACAAACTGTTGGAGATTATATTGTCCTTGATTGTTATAGAGCACTTGATCCATCAACATTTACACAAATATATAACGACAGTTTCTTAAAGCAATATTTAACTTCCCTAATTAAAAGACAATGGGGTCAAAATCTTCTTAAGTTTAGAGGTGTTAAACTTCCTGGAGGTGTTGAATTGAATGGGAGGGAATTGTACGATGACGCCGAAAAAGAATTGGCAACACTAAAACAAAGAATGGCTGCAGAGTATGAATTGCCACCATATGACTTCATAGGATAATTATGACATTAAATCCATTTTTTCTTCACGGTTCAGATTCTGAACAAAGACTTATACAATCTTTAATTAATGAACAATTGACCATGTATGGTCTTGAAGTTTCATATTTGCCCCAAAGATTTGTTAGAAAAGAAACTATATTAGAAGAAGTTAGAACATCAAAATTTACTGAACAGTATAAAATTGAAGCATATTTAAGTAATTATGGTGGATATTCTGGGTCTGGAGATATACTTAGTAAATTTGGTATGCAGTTAAAGGATGAAGTTACTTTAATAATTTCAAAAGAACGATTTGAAGATTTTATTTCTCCATTTTTAGAGACTATTCCAGACTCAGAAAATAGTACTTCCTTAAGACCTAGAGAAGGAGATCTAATTTGGTTTCCTTTGGGCGGAAGACTGTTTGAAATAAAATTTGTTGAGCATGAACAACCATTTTATCAATTGGGAAAAACATATGTTTATGAATTAAAATGTGAACTATTTGAATATACTGATAGTTCTCTAATTAATACATCTCTAAATGAAATAGATGAATCTCTTGAGTCTTATGGTTATATTAAATCTTTAACTTTGATTGGATCTGGAACCACTGCTACCGCATCTTCAGTAATAAATCAAAATCTGGGGTATGTTAGTAATATAAAACTGATTGATGATGGTTATAATTATACCACTGTTCCTACTATAACTATTGATAGTCCTCCTTCTGGAGTTCGAGCAACTGCTGTTGCAATTACTTCATGTACCGCAAATTACTGCTCGATAAAATCAATATACCTAACTAATGCTGGTTCTGGATACATATCTGTTCCAAATGTAATTATTTCTGGATCTACTGGTGTTGGAGCAACTGCAGTTGCAGAAGTTATACTTGAAAAATCTCTAGGAATAGGAACTATCACTGTAGATAGTGGTGGATCTGGGTACACTTCTAATCCAAAAGTTACATTCTCAAATCCAGATGGTGGAGTTGCTTTGGCAACTGCAAGTATAAGTGGTTTAGGTACAGTATTATCTATTGTTGTTACTGATGGTGGATGGGGATATACTTCAGCACCAGAAGTAACAATATCTGGATCAGATTCTTCATTCGGAACTACTGCAACTGCAACTGCAATAATTAGTGGATTGGGAACAGTATCATCCATAAGAATAGATAATGGTGGTACTGATTATATAAGTGATCCTACTGTAACAATATCTAGTAACATTCAATATAAATCTGGATTATCCACGGCAACAGGTTTTGCTAATGTAAATTCTGCTGGAGTAGTCACTTCAGTATACATGACATCTCCAGGATATGGATATACTGTCGCACCAACGCTTACTGTAGCAACTCCTTCAGTTGTTACTGGTATTGGAACATATATACTTAATGAAGTTGTAACAGGAGGAACATCTGGAGCAACTGCTAGAGTTAAAGATTGGAATGTAGAAACAAAAATTTTACAAGTTGGTACTATAATTGGATCTTATGTTGATGGAGAAACGATCACAGGATCTACATCTTCTGCTAGTTATACAATTTTTGATGTTGGTGAAAATGCTGAGTATGAAGATAAATACGAACAAAATGATGAAATACAAACAGAATCAAATTCTATAATTGACTTCACAGAAAAAAATCTATTTGGGAATTACTAATGTTAGGAACTTACTTTTATCATCAAAATATAAGAAAAACTATTATTGCCTTTGGTAATCTTTTTAATAACATTATTGTTAAATCAAAAGATGCTGATGGAGACACTTTTAGTGAAATAAGAGTTCCACTTTCTTATGGACCAACCCAAAAGTTTTTGGCAAGATTAGAGCAACAAGAAAAATTAAACAAACCTGTTGCAATTACATTGCCAAGAATATCTTTTGAGATGAATTCTCTTAAATATGATCCTAGCAGAAAAACTGGAATAACACAATCATTTAAAAGTGTTGGGTCTGATGATAAGACTAGAAAAGTCTATATGCCAATTCCATATAATATTGGTTTTGAATTAAATATTATGACAAAGTTTAATGATGAGGTTCTTCAGATTGTTGAGCAAATTTTGCCATTTTTCCAACCATCATTTACAGTTACTGTTGATATGACAGATGTAATTAATGAGAAGAAAGATGTACCGATTGTCTTAGATTCAGTTTCATTTAGAGATGATTATGAAGGAGATTTTTCTACTAGAAGATTAATTTTATATACATTACAATTTACTGCAAAGACCTACATGTTTGGTCCAATTAGTGATAGCACTGATTCACTAATCCGTAAGGTTCAAGTTGATATGTATGCAGGTACAGATACAACAACGGCTAGACGTGAAATGCGATATACAGTTCAACCAGATCCAGTTGATGCTGCTCCAGATGATAATTGGTCATTTGATGAAGATTGGCAGTATCTAGGAGACGCAAAAGCATATAGTCCTGTTCAACAATCTGACGTATAATTAAATGAGTAAAAATTTTGATGATTTAAATGATACTTTTAATACTTCTATGGCAAGTGATGATAGATCAATTATGAAATCTCAGGAAGTAAAACCTGAAGCAATGAAACCTGGTGATATAAAGAAAGATTATGAATATACGAGAGCAAATTTATATTCATTAATTGAAAAAGGTCAAGAAGCAATTAATGGAATTATGGAACTTGCAAGTGAAAGTGATAGTCCTCGCGCATATGAAGTTGCGGGACAATTAATTAAAAGTGTTGCAGATACAACAGACAAATTAGCAGATCTTCAAAAAAAGATTAAAGAACTTGAAGAGGATAATGTAAAACAAACAACTAATGTGACAAATAATGCACTGTTTGTTGGATCAACTTCGGACCTATCTAAACTACTAAAGAAAGGTTTTCTAAATAATAATAGTATTGAAGACTAGTATAAATGAAATCCTGTAAGAAAGGATATTACTATTGTTTTACTGATAAAAAGTGCAAAAAAATCCCTAAAGGATGGCACTTAATGAACAGTGGGCGCATAATGCGCGATGAAGAGCATGAAGAAAATAAAAAAAAGACTGAAAATGGAAATAATTCAAATGGCAATGGAAATGGGAACGGGGACTCTAATGGGAGCTCTGATGGCGGCGGAATCGCGGAAGGTTGGAGTGCTAAATATAAAAAGTCCATCGATTGCAATAACCCAAAAGGATTCTCTCAACGAGCACACTGCCAGGGTAGAAAAAAAATGAATGAAGCAAAGAATGGCGATCATGAAGTCTCAATGGCACAATCTCAGCTCAAAAATTCAGCAGAAAATATTGCAAAGTTGAGAAAAAAACTAGGTAAAAGGGAAAGAGATATTCCTGCTTGGATGCAAGCAAAGATCACCGATACTGAACATAATACTGATGCTGCAGCAAGTTATGTAGATAAAATAAGTGAAGCAAGAGATGGTAAGTCTGCTAAAGATAAGGACTATTCACTTCGTGATTGGTTTGCTGGTGGTGGATGGGTTCAGGCAGGTGGCAAATATGATGGCAAACCATGCGCCAAGCAACCTGGTCAGAAGACCAAACCATTCTGTCGTGATGCTGATGATAGAGCAGCGATGAGTAAGGATGATAGAGAAAAAAGAGCAAGGAAGAAGCGTAAGAAAGATCCAAACCCCAACAGAAAGGGTAAGGCAAAGATAGTAAGAGAGACCCATTCGAATTGGAGAGTTGAACTAGAGCAACTGTTTGAAGGTGATACTCCTCGCGGAAAAAGACCAAAGGTGGGTGATACAATTACGGCAGATATGACACAACCAAAACCAAATCCACCAACAATAAGACAGAGAGTGAGATCTGCTGGTTCAAAATATGGACCAAAAGCATTTGAAACCGAAATGCCAGTTTTTAGCACAGAAGAAAAGGATGCTTGCTATAGAAAGGTCAAGTCTCGTTATTCTGTTTGGCCAAGTGCTTATGCTTCTGGTGCTCTAGTCAAGTGTCGTAAAGTTGGTGCAAAAAACTGGGGAAATAAAACTAAAAATGAAGGTTATGATTACTCTAACTGGAGAGATGACTTCAAACTAACGGAATATGAGTTTATAGATTTAATTAAACCAGATCCAATGAAAGGTTTGAGTGAAGCAAAGTTAGATAAGTGTGAAAAAAATAAAATTGAAAAATATATTAAAGGAATGAAAAAGAACAA
>Ga0070745_1000213_pt1 | contig 36946 bp, 43 predicted proteins | sample VirMetDEL_Mar_4_FD_77438 | JGI IMG/M metagenome (GOLD analysis project Ga0070745, IMG submission 77438) | Aqueous microbial communities from the Delaware River and Bay under freshwater to marine salinity gradient to study organic matter... | ecosystem: Environmental > Aquatic > Marine > Coastal ...
CTGCGTGGTATACCGCTTTCAGACACAACCCAGACTTCAACTACCCCACCACCCTCGTTTGCTAGTCAGCTTACAGGACTGGGTATACAGGGTCTTGGACTTTATAATCTCCTTGGTGGAGGTCAATAATGAGTATCGCAAGAATCGCCGAAACGATTGAGAATCCGTCGGTGCCGCAACTTTTAGCTGCGTATCCTACTAAAGATGCATTTGATACTGCCTTTAGAGCGGGCAAAATAAAGCGGACTCAAGAATCTGGAGCTGTAGCAAATATTTTTAACCGCATAGTGGATGATGCTCTGGCTAAACAAGCACAGGTAAAAGCTCAAACCACTGTGATGCAAGATTTAACAGCGCCTAGACAACCAATGGGTCTAGTTGCTGCCGCTCAACCACAGGCACCTCAACAACCCCAGATGCAGCAGCCCGTTATGGCAAGGGGTGGTGGACTTACCCGTATTCCTATCCGTGACAATATGTACGAGATGGCTGGCGGTGGTATTGTTGCTTTCCAGAAAGGTGGGGAGCCTGAAGCGCCTACTGGCTTTGCTGGATTTTTGGATAGGATGTTTGGCGAGTCTCGCCGCCCAATGCCACTTACCGCACGCAGAGAAGAGTTAACTGAAGAAGAACTCAAAGAGTATGAGCGGTTAAAAAATTTAGGTCTTTTGGATAGCGCAAAAGAAACCGCTGACAAATTAGGCGTAGGGCTTCAAGATTTTATAAAAGACGTAGTAAGCACACAGAAAAAAGCTGTTGGGTCTGTAGTCAATCCTGTTATAGATTATTTTTCTCAATCAAAGTCGCTACGTGAAAGGTTGTCACCAACACCTTCAATGCCAGAAGAACCTGGGTATGTACCACAGGCTAGTGCAGCAACTCCGGGTATGGTTGATCCATTTAGCGCAACAGAAACCTCCACTGGCGACCCTGCATTATCCGCCCAAGCAAGTCGTAACAGAGAAGCTTTAGCTGCTGCTCAACAAACAAATCCTATGGCAGGTACGGAAACTACAAAAGTGCCAACCACCCAACAAGCTGCTGCTCAACAAGCTGCCGTACAACCACCTGTAACGGAAAAAGTTCCAGAAAAGAAAACTATGGAACAGCTAATAGCAGAACGAACAGCTCTTTATGGCGAAGATCCACGTAAAGCAGCTATGAAAGCCGCACTAGAGAAAGCGGGTAAAGAGTCTGAATCCGATAGGATTTTAGATGCACTCAGGCTTATCAGTGCAGGAGAAGAAAAACGCACTAAGGGCACTACTAAAGAATTAGAGTCTGTCATAGCTGCCAAAGAGAAAAAGAAAGCCGCTGCGGAACAAAGAGCCTATAAAGCTGCTGACATTGAGGGCATGGACTATGACACTAGGAGAAAGGCTATTGATTCCATCCTTAGTGAAAGTCGTGAAGACATGAAGAGCAAAGCAGATCGTGACTTTAGAGTGAATCTGCTTGCTCAAGAACTTACGGCAAAAGAAGGACTGTCCAAAAAGGAAATTGCGGCCCGTATACAAATTGCTCAAATTGCGGCAGACAGCAGACCCGAACAATTTTTGGTTAAAGCTCTTGAAATACTTGAAAAAGGAACCGATGCACAGAAAGCAGCCGTTAGAGAAGTTATGACACTTCAGGGTAAAGGCGACCTTCTTAGCAGGATTGGTACCACAGGCCCTGATATTAAAGGTGCTATGGCTAGTAAGTTTGGCATTGAGCCAACGAGGTAAGTATGACTCCGGCTGAGCGGTATCAAAAGATTATTGATAACGTCAAGATCATGACGCAGAAGGATGCGTCTAATCAGGAGATATTGTCTTATCTTAATTACGAGGGGTTGAGTGGTAAAGATTTTATGTCTTTACTGGAAGGCCCAACCGTACTGGGTCAAGTTGGCGAAGCTTTTAAAGGTATCCCTGCTGGTGCTGTGGGCCTTGTTGAACAAGCAGCTATCGGTGCGTCTGCTTTACTCCCTGACGAATATGAGCCGAGTGTACGTGAAACCATTTCGGATGTAGCTACTGCCGCACGCCGCCCCTTTGAAGCATCCCCCGGATACGAAGAAACTGTAGGACGTAAGCTTGGTGAAGCTGGTGGTTCGTTTGCACCGTTCTTGGCAACACTTCCATTTGGCTTACCGGGTGTAGCCGCCGCTTTAGGTCTTGGTGTGGGTGCTGGTGCTGGTGAAGCACGTACCCGTGCAGAACAAGAAGGTGCCACTGAAGAACAACGTGCCACAGCCACTGCGCTTGGTACCATCCCTGGCGCCCTTGAGTTGTTTGCTCCCTTCAGGATCTTGAGACGTATCCCTGAGGGTGAAGTTATTTCAGGTGTTGAGCGAGTCAAACGAGCATTTATTGCTGGTGGTGAAGAGAGCGCACAAGAAGCGGCGTCTGCTGTTGCTCAAAACTTAATTGCACGTGAAGTTTACAAACCAAGCCAAGAGCTTGTGGAAGGCGCTGGAGAACAAGCCGCTTACGGTGGTGCAGTCGGTGCGATTGCTCAAGGTCTGTTTGATTTAGCCATTCCCGGTAAACAGCGTGGGGCAGCTCCCTCACCAACTCAACCTGTAGAACCTGCTCAAACGCCAGTCGGTGTACCCGCTGAAGCCAAACAGTTGGGGTTGTTTGCAGACGAAGAGATACCAGTTGCTCTTACTCCTGATGTAGGAGAAGAAGGCGGTGTGTACGCCATGCGTGAAGAGTCCATGATGGACGATGCGCGGCGGCAACAAGCACTTGTTGATGCAGACCGGTTGCGAGATGAGTTCGATACTTTGCAGCGAGAAAATGAGCGTCTGGCTGCGGCGTTCCAGCGTGCGGAAACTGATGAAGAGAAAGCGGCTATTAGAAAAGAAGCTAATCGCATTGCCCCTGCGCTACGTGATTTAGAGAAAGAAATTAAAAAGATTGAGACGAAGCTTCCTAAGGAAGATCGTGGTCGTCCAACAGCGGCTCCTGAGCAGATGGCGCTTGACTTTGAGGCTCCGCTTATGGAGCGTCAGAAGACTGGAGAAGGTGTTGTATTAGGTGAGAAACCCGAAGCGGCGCCGGAAGGACTGACACCACAACAACAAACATTTTTTCAGGAGTCACAACTCCAAGGTATCCGTGATCGCATTGCTGATGGACAGCCTGTTACCGATGCCGACAGGGCACGGTTGCGTTTGGCAGAACAAGAACAGCGTCAAGAGTTTGAAGCAACACCCACTCCTGAACTCATAACTCCTGAAGAAAAGCCTGAGGCTAGACCTCCTTTTGCACTGCAACGTACTGATATTGAACAGCCCAGTGCCGCACCCCGTGAGCCTATTACAGTAACTCCTGAGGGCGAAGCAATCATAGGCCGTCCTGAAGTTGAAGAGCGTCGGGTGTCTGAGGACGACTTTACCCAGATGGGTATTGGCAAGACCAACAAAAAACTACGGGAACAGCTTATCGGTAAAGATCTTGCTGATCCTGCTCAACGGGAAGAAGTTAGAGCCATCCTTGAAGATTTCGCAAATGCACCCAACCGTAGTGAAAAGCTACGCACGGGCGTAGAAAACTTCTTGGCCCAGCCCATGTTTATGGAGCAAATGGGGCTTGATCTTCAGCCAAGGAGGGAACCTCGTGTTAGAAAGCCTAGAGAACCTGACGGACAGCCAAGTAAGCCTAGCGTTCCACCACCTGTCACAGGGGGAGCCGCCCCCACCGGAGCTGGACCATCTGTCGATCAAGGAATGGGCTTTGTTAGCGATGCTTTTGGAGGTAGTGATGCAAGAGAAGAAACTCCACAGTCTCCAATAACTAGAAAACAACGAAGTACCTTTGGCAAAGCAATTGGTGCAGTTAACCAAGACCCTTTGCGTGGGAGAATGAACCCCAAGCTGGCACGTGCTATGGAGGCTGGCGATGCTCGGTCCGTCCTTGATATTCTGTCTGAGAGCAAGAACCCCATCTACCGTTGGCTTGCTGATAAAGCGCGGTCAATTCCGGGCCTTAAATTTAAGGTAGGTGACGAGACAGAAACGTCCCAACGGAACTTAGATGCGCAAATAGAAGTAGCTTTAGTAAATGTGGCTGAGCTAGAACTTATGCGTAAAGCAAAGCCTGAAGTCGATGCTTCTCCAGGTAATACCCTACCCAATCTAAACAAGTATTCTCAAGATGTTTACCTCGGCAAAAAAGGCACTCAACGACTGACTCTTGGTGCTACGCTCTATACGGACAAGGCTGGGTTCAACGAGCGTTTAGATTTTCTTGAAAAGAATGTTGCCCCTAATGCTGACCGTATTAAAGCGATGGCTGATTTTATGGGGCAGAGGGTGGAAGTGGCTGGTTCGTATGATCCCGCTACTAAAACTGTAAGCGCCGTTGATATTTACGCTAACAGAGAAGATGTTGTAGCACACGAGATTGGACATGCGCTAACTGCTGAAGCTATAAAGCGGCCTAACGTCACACAGAAACCTATTGTAGAGAAGTTAAAGGCTTTGTATGAGACGGTTAAAAATGACCCGCTTATTAAAGATGATTACGGTGCGTCTTCGCTTGAGGAGTTTGTGGCTGAAGGTTGGGGCAATTCAGAGTTTCAGTTAAAGCTGTCTCAGATTAAATATGCGGCAACAACTGCTTGGGGTAAGTTTACTGAGTACGTTGCCAAGCTACTTGGTCTAAAGCAAGACAATGCTTTTGTAGAGTTCATGGCCCTTGGTGAAAGCTTGGTTGAAGGGTCTGATCTTAAAGTGCCCCCCAGCAAAAGCTTTATCGCCAATGCCCGGAAAGCTTACATGGAGCAAAAGGGTAAAAACGACCCTGCATGGGCACAGCTCAGTGAGCAGAGAAAGAACGAGTGGTATGACATCTACGAGATGGAAAGCTTAGAGCCTCGTTACGAAAGCTCCCCCAAGCTCTTCAAAGTCGAAAAGATGACGATTACTCCTGAAGGTCAGGCAATCCTTAACACCATCGAAGGCATGGGGCGTAAGTATGAAGCGCCTTCAAAAGGGTATCTGGAAAGCATAAAGAAGTATTGGAATAACGAGAAAGACAACCCAACGATCTCTCCTCAGACTTCACGAAGTGCCGTTACTAGGTGGCTAGATCAATTTCAAACATGGACTTTCTCTGCCGATGCGGCACTAAACAATGAGATTCGTCGTCAAGTCATGGACTCCACCAAGAGTAACCAAGACAAGATCGGTGCGCTTTTAAACATCAGCATGAGCCAGACGGTACATGACGATGCGTTGGGAAATCTTATCCTCACAAACGGTCGTTTGGAATTTGATCCTGAGACGTATAAATATGTTGCTGTAGATAACAAAAACAACTTCGTTACCTTGGCGGGTCAAATACAGCAGATCGCTAGTCAATACGGGCTTACTGTAGATCAAACCGAAGCCATTGGGCATATTGCGTTTGAGGCACGCCGACTCAAAGGATTGCGTGAGTTTAACGAACGAGTTCGGCAAGAGGTTGATAAGCTAAACAGCCAGAACAGAAAAGCAGCAGCCGAACGCAGGGCGCAGGATATTAAGTTCATCCACATGACCGATCAGCAGATTGATACGGGCATGACGCTTTTTGACAAGATGCCTGAACTAAATCAGCTTGTCGAAACGTGGAACGGGATGCGTAGTAACACCCGTGATGTGATGGTTGATAGTGGTCTTTGGAGCGTAGAAGAAGCTGAATCTTTGTTGGCTAACGCAGACTACGTACCATTTACACGGGAAGAGCAGATTGAAGACGGGCGTGGGCCAAAAGAGTTCTTGAGCGGGCTGCAAGTAAACGCACGTGAAAAGAAGTTGAAAGGTACGCTGGACCCCGTTAATGATGTATTCAACAATATGGCCCGATGGACGCAATACGCTGTCAAGCGTGCAGTGCGAAATCGAAATGCTGTAGCTCTTGTTGATACGGCTGTTGAGAATGGTTTAGCTAAAAAGGTTGCCGCACCCAGTCGTAAAGGTAATACAGTAAAAGTTTGGAGGGACGGAAAAGAAGAGTTTTATGACATGGCTGACCCCATGTATATGGAAGCTTTTAAAGGGTTGGAGCCTGTTGCAATCCCGGCACTAAAAGTCATGGCGAAGTTTGCCAACTTCTTACGTCAGTCCGTGGTGCTTTACCCCCTCTTCTCTGTTGCTCAGGTGCCTCAAGATGCTTATGCGGCTATGTTCTCGTCTGGACTTAAAACCCGTTATGCACTGACTATTCCAGCACGGGCGGTTAAGGAGTTTATTAGGACTCTCACCAACTCTAGCCGCACAAATGCGGAACTGAAACGGTATGGGGTTGTAGGCGTTCGGGACTTTACGTCTGCCGTAGCCCGTATGGATGCTGAGATTTACTCTGGTCTGAAGGAAAAGCCCGGATTCGTGGGTTCACTTAAGCGTGGGTTAGAGCATATTGCGATGGCGTCAGACAATGCTGTGCGCCAAGCCGTTTATGAAGCTTCCTTGGCTCAGGGCCTTACAAAAGCAGAAGCTCTTGAGAAAGCGTTTGAGATTATTAATTTCCGCAGGCGTGGTTCAAGTAAAACTCTTGGCATGGCGGCACAAGTTATTCCGTTCTTCAATGCTTACTTGTCGGCCCAAAATGTTGCTCTTAAAACTATATCTGGCGTTGGCATTTCTCCGGGGGACAGGTCGGCGGCATTACGTACATTAGCGGCTACAACCGGAACGACTATGGCATTGGCTCTTATCTACGCCATGCTGATTAGTGATGATGAAGACTACTTAGACAAACCTCCTGTGGTGCGTGATCGCCTGTTCATGATTCCAGGTTCCGGTGGCCTAAGTATCCCAATACGCCCAGACATCTTTTCGATACCCAAGATTTTGACCGAGCATACTTATATGCTCATGACGGATGAGGGTACGCAAGACGGTCGTAAGTTTAGGGACTCAATGACAAGCGCATTAGTCAATTCAATCTCAAGCCCTACAGCGATACCGCAGGTCATCAAGCCTTTCTTTGAAGTTGGTGTTAATTACAACTTCTTCCAAGGAAGACCTCTTGTTGGTACTTATCAACAGAACCTTGAGTTAAGCAGGCAGTTTAACGACAGCACTTCAGAACTAGCCAAAGCTCTGGGAAGCACGAACCTTGTTTCTCCGATTGCAGTTGACCACGTAATTCGTGGGATGTTCGGAACGACAGGAAGCTTGATGCTCTACCTCACAAACGGCATGATGCACAACGACCCTATGGTTCCTCGTCCAGAACTTTCTTTACGGGATGCCGTTGCTTCGTTCCCCGGCATGAGTCCGTTCGTAAGCCGTGAGTATGGCACTGCTTTAAAGAATGACTTCTATGTGTTGAGGGAAGAAGTAGATAAGGCTGTGGATACGGCTAATGATCTGGCACGTAGAAGCCCACAAGATGTTCTTGAATACTTGGCTGACGAGAAAAATGCTAATCGAGTAGGTATTCGTAAAGCAGTGAACAGAATATCCAATGATCTTGCAGAGATACGCCGCACCATTTCTCAGGTCACAAACTCAGCGCAATACAATGCTCAGCAAAAGCAAGAGATGATTAAACAACTCAGAGATCTTGAGAAAGAACTCTTAAGGGACGTTAATCTAAAAGAGTTACGCCGTATCGCTCAGGTATAAAAAAACCCCGCACTAGGCGGGGTTCAAGCCTCTCTTGGAGGAGAAATGAGAGAGGAGAGTGACGGGCCAACTATATCACTTCGTTCTCCAACAACGCAAGCCGTATCTTCCTTTCTCCACAACTTGTTTACAAATAACGCTATATCGCCTGCGGGCGCCCTCACGCTTAATGAACTCTTCCACGGGCTTGGTATCTAGGCACGGTATAAAAAACGATCCGTCTACGGTCAGCTTGTTCCATTCAATCTTCACTGGCAGATTCATTATCGTCAGCATTTGAAAACACCTCTTCGTTGAAGAAGTCTAATTTGGATGTGTCAAACACCAGAGCATCTACGCCAGCGGTTGCCGATGCCAAAGTCCCAGACATCATGCGCTTCTTCTTAACTCCCAAAAACGCCTTGTTCTTTTTGTATCCAAGCAACGTGTCATCGTAGCTCAGGAACTGCCTGCCGCACTCGTCCCGATAGCTCTTGTTGACCACGAATAACAGCTTAGTATCAGGCTCGTACCGTGCGGTAAGTGGTCCTCTTGGCTCCCTGATTGCGCCCATCTCCAGTCCCGTGCGCTTGTCCATCTTGCCGTTGATAACCAGAATCTCGTGGAAGTGCTTTTGTAAAAAGCCGCCAAGGAAGTCTTCGCTATCACCTAAGGATTCCTTATTACTGATCCTTGTATTCTTAATTAAATCTACAACATACTGGAACACCGGCTCTATGGGGATGTTGTGTAGGCCGATGTTCTTAGCGATGATGCCACCTGTAATGGCAATAGCCGACCCAGCAGACCAGAAGCGTTCGGTGTTCTTGATCGCAGCCGCACGGTCAATCTTCTGATTGATACGGTTCAAAAGTTCAATGCACTCAGGCAGGTTGCTGGCAAGATATTTTATGTAGGGGTCAATGGCGTGCCCGTAGTTGTTAATGATCCGACCAAAGTGTGCCTTCGACCACGTTGGATCATCGTAGGGGTCTGCGAGTATGCGGTCCTCCAGTATCCGTAGCATCTCCGCTTCGGGGAACGATTTGATTGTCAGCAGTGCGTCTTTAATAGATCGGTTGGACGATGAGACGACCGGGATCTGCCAAGTTGTATTGTTGACTCGCTCCACGTTGGCCTTCGACGACATCCGATTTTTGCCTTTACCCGATGTAATGTCGTAAGCCAGATTTGACATGATCTCAGGCTTTAGATTGGTTAGCTCGTCAAGCGTAGGCGTCATTGATTGCATTGCACCAATACGCTGAAGTCTGTGGTTATGTGTGTCTTTGTAAGACAAGAGCAGTTCTTTTGGTCTGCCGTAGATGCTGTTGATGGCGTAGAGCAGAGTGGTCTTACCAGTACCACCGCCCTTACTAATCAGGTTCAGCAGAAATCCGTCAAGCATCCCTTCACCAACAAACTTCATCAGGGGGCCACCGAACCCCATAAAGAAAGCAAACGCACGCCCCTGCATGTGGTCCCGACCGTAGGCGTTAATGATGTCTTTCCAAACATGGAAGTCGCCCTTGGGTTGCAGTATGGGTATGATCGGCAGGGTTGCCGCTGTTGGAGGGCTGTATTTGGTTTCGCCCGATGCAAGGATCTCACGTTCACCGACAATAAATGCGCTGTTGTCATCAAGCCACCCAAACTGTTTACGGGCTATATCTGACTTGCTAGTTGACTGCAAATGCTCCACCCAACGGGCCACGTAGTTCATAAGTGCATCCTGTTTCTTACCCAGTACCGCCATACCTTGCGCGGCGATTGCGTTAATAAATTTTTCTTTTGACAAAACCGAATTGAGAGGGACAACAAACTCACGCACCCCGTCTCGTGGCAAGTGCAGTCTCAGTAATAAAGTCTCTCCCTCCTCGGGATCGTGGATACGCTTGACCACGTAGAAGTCATGCGCATAAACAAGTTCGTCTTTGTCGTCTTCTCTGTTGGGGTCTGCACGACGATAAACGCCGGTATTGTTGCCACGGAAATATGGAAACGGAAGCTCTGGAATTACGAACACCTTTTCTTCTTTGGTGACGCTCTCGACTTCCACGACCTCTTTCTCGCCTTCAGTGACAATGATCTCTCTGCCTATCTGAATGGGTGACGTAATCTTTTGGGAGCATCCTTCGCATACTTCGGGCTTGAGTTTCTTGAATGTTGCGCAGGTGTAGGGGCCTTTGGTTTCCCCTGCCTTTTTGATAGTTGTGCTTGCGTTGTATTCGGGATGACCCTTAGAAATTATGTGGATCGCTTTTTCTGCGTCCGAGCAGTGCTGAGCAATTGAAAGATTGGCCCTCCACAGTGGCTCTTCTATCGTGTCTTGATTTTCATAGGCGTTGGCTATCTGAGCGCATCCTTCACCCTGCATGGATTTAATTAGGATGGTCTTGAACTTCGCTTCGTAGTTGCCCATCAGGGCTAGAGTTGTGGCATCGAGTTGCCGCTTGAATGGGTTTGTGCCCGGTATATCCAGGGCGGATTCGTTACTTACTAAAAGATCTTTCAGCGTGTCTATTTCAACCGCCTGGCGAGCCATCAGTATCGTTGTTGGCTGTGGGTTCTCGGGATCTTTGAAGTTGAGTGTTTCGGGGATGCGCAGAATACGTGCAGTATCAGCAGTCACCGCAGGGTCAGCACGGAACTTGTGAGTCGCACACAGAGCCTTCAGGCCCTCGGCTAGGGGCTTCCATTCCTCTTTGGATATGGCCTGTTGTAACGCCCAATAAACGTGTATGCCGCGCCCTGAGTTGACGATTACGGTTGGTGCAGGCAGTCCAGCGGCTTTTACAAATGCTTTGGTAGCGGCAAGACCTTCGGCCTGATCTGGGTAGTCTTTGTTGGGTCCACAGTCAATATCGAGAAAGAAGCACTTGAGTTCCCGTGCGTTTGATACGGTGCGACCTTCTTCGCCATCATTGAAAGAAGCTAATGCAAAATAAGAGTCATAGCCTTTAACTGTTAAACCGTCTGCGTAATCTGAAACATCTTCTATGTTGTCAACAAAAACCTGTCTTGGTTTTTTATCCTTCAGCCCCACTACACAGTAGGCCCCCTTTGGGGGTAGGACTAAAGAAAGAAAATCTGTCCTCGATAGCATAGCCGTCCTTGGTTAGCCGTCATAAAAAGATTGGGGGGCAAGGGCAGACGGCCTCACCCTTTTCGGTAGCGAACCTAGCCCCCCGTAAGCCTTACATCTGAAGCTTAAAAACCAGCTTTTCTGCTTTTTCAGCGTGAGCGGCAGGTATCTTTGTCTGCCCCTTGAACCAGTTGTAAACCGTCATCCGTGTGACCCCAAAGAACTCTGCCACATCAGCAACAGAGATTTCTTTTTCGATGCAAACCTTGGCAAGCTTGGTACTTATCTTGTCTGGATCTGCCTCGTTGATCAGCTTGATGAACCTACTTGAGTAACCTTTCATGGCCCCCTCCTTATTCGTCGTCCCACTCTTCTAGGAGTTTGTTGAGGCTCTTCTTAGGAGCAGGGGCTTCTTCCTTCTTAGCGGAACGCTTGACGGGTTCGGCACTCTCAACCTCTTCCACTTCATCTTCCTCTTTAATTTCAGGCTTTGAAGTTTCCAGAGCGGGTTTAGAGTCTACACCATCCATCTGAGCGACGGTCATAGTGATTGCCTTAGTTGCGGCATCCGTCTTTCCCTGTTCTAATGCAAGGTTAAACTCGTCAGTCTCCAAGAACCGAGCAGGCTTAAACGTCAGCTTGGGTGTGGAAGAGTCAGTGTCAAACCGCATCTCAGTAACAACCGCTGTGATGGGCACGCCCTTACTACCAATCATCTTGGCGTAAGTTTGCAGAGGCCATTTGCCGGGTTCGCCTTCGCCAAAGATTGACTGAGACGGAAGAGTTAACTGGTAAACACCTCCACCGACATCGTTCTCAAGCACAACAGCTAGACGCTGAGAGAAGCGGCACGCACGGGAGTCACCCTGCCCAGAACCTTTTACGTTCTGAGGACAGCTAGAACACATCTTCGACTGGGGAAACTTTGCTGTAGCGTCAGGCTTATCACCGTCAGCAGACCAGCAGTCGGGGTGCGTAGCAACACCCTTCTTGTAAACCCCAGCGTAGAAAGTGCGTGACACCTTGGGGGCGGCGGCAACAATCACCACGTTCATAGAACGCTCTTCGTTACGGGCTACCTCGTTCCCGTTGACAAGCATACGCCACACACCACCTTCAATGGAGATACGCTTGTTAGTACCTCCAGTGCTACCCATAAGGGCTTTTGTAGTTTCATCTAACACATCCAGCGAACGTAGATGGGCGGGTAGTTTTTGATCAAGAATTGCAAGTTCACTCATTTTTACTTTCTCCTAACGGTTACTGCATATCGACTATCGACTTGAAGACCGGGCGGTAACAAATCGGGGTTTTCCTCAAGAAACGTAGACATGTTGGTCTGCGCAATGCGCTTCTCAAGCAGTTCCAACGTGCCGTGTTCCTTAAGAAATTCGTGGAAAGAGTGCCAGTCGTTGGTCCAATAGCGTTTCGCTACACGGCGTGTCACCGTGCCAAATTCCGTGCGTAAGCTATCAGCACCTGTTTCCTTACACATCTCTAGCAGTTCGCCTTCGATGAGTTCAAGGGCCTCTTTAAGATTGTTGTCTTCTTTCTCATACTGGTCGGCTAACTCTTTTCGCTTGTCTCTAATGCGAACGTAAGTCTTGACCAGCTTGTCAGCTTTAATTTCCATCGTCACTCTCCATTGTTATAACAGCCACAACTAAATTCTATAACTTAAATTATACATTGTCAACCCTCTTCGATTAAATTTTTGTAGAGGTCCACAACTTTTGTGTGAATGTCTACCTTCGACTCCAGCATGGCGTACATCCGCTTCTCCACGGGCGATCCCTGCAAGTGAACCACCGTACATGGGTTGCGTTGACCGGCACGATGCACACGGGCGTTGGCCTGCAAATAAGTTTCGACTGACATCACCGGGGACCAATACACCACCACGTTTGCCGCATGAAGCGTTACGCCGTGCGATGCCGCTTGAGGTTGTATGACAAGCACTCGTGGGTTGTCTTCCGTCTGGAACCGATTAAATATCTCTGTACGTCTACCCGCCGATACTGCACCACTGATGATCTCTGCTGTATAGCCTGACTTTATAAGCTCTTCAAAGACAATCTGGATTGCGTGGCGGTAGGGCACGAACACAATGACTTTATGACTTGCCTCGTCAATAACTTCTTTGAGGGCTTCCAATCGGTTTGATGCGTCAAACGCTACAACTTCTCCACTGTCCGAATAGACTGCACCACAAGATAATTGTAGGAGTTTGTTCAGGTTCGCTGCTGCATTAACGGTTGTAATGTCTTCGCCAGCCGCCGTGACGACCATGTGTTTACGAATCGTTTCGTAGTAGCGTTTCTGCTGTGCGGTAAGGGGAACCTCACGGGTTACGTAAGTCATGTCGGGTAGGTCAAGGCACTCTTCTTTTGTAAACCTAATCGCCGGTTGCAATGCCTTATGCACAACGTCTTCTGCACGGGGCCTTGGAACCCACTTAAACTCCGTGATCTTCTGCATCACCATGTCTTTGAAAGAACCAAAAAACCGTGGCACACCGTCTGGGTTGATGATCTTGGCTAGTCCAAATGCGTCTGTTGGTGCTTGAGAAGCTGGAGTCCCTGTCATCATCCACACCCAAGTCTTAGCTTGGATTAGGGAGTTCAGTACTTTCCAACGTCTTGTGGAAACAGTTTTATAGGCGTTAGCTTCATCAACCACGATCAGATCAAAGTCGCTTTCAAGCACTGCGTCTTTAATGATCTCAAGGCCATCAAAGTTACAGACCACAAACTCTACGTTTGACTTGATTACCTTGATTCTTTTCTCACGGGTGTAGCTATGAGCGATGCCTACGGTACGGTGCATGGCGAACTTAAACAAATCGTTTTGCCAAGCCGATTGCATGATTGATAAGGGGCACAGCACAAGCACTCGCTTTATAAACCCAAGCTTCATCAGGTAGTCTGCGGCCCAGATAACGCTTCCTGTCTTGCCTGTACCCTGCTCGTTGAACACAAAGGCTCGTCGATGCAATGTTAAAAACTCAGAAGTTTTAATCTGGTGTTTGAACGGCCTGTACATTCCGGGCCAGTTGTAGTGCGCAACGATTGGAGAGGGCACATTCTTTATGCGGAGGTTCTTTAAAACTTGGGCTTCCTCCAGCCCCCACTTTACTAGCACTTCGCCAGAGTCCAGAACTTTGGCTTTTGGGATCACCGTTGTGATACGCCCCGGCTCCCTGACTTTCAAAAGTAACGCCTTGTTTTCTATTATTTGCATGTCACCCTCAAAGCGATTTAGGCCGAAAGCGGTCTATCCACTTTCAGCCAACAAGTTATTGTAAATTGTAAAATCTGTACTACTTTTTACTACGTTCGCGCTTGCTCGTTTCTGATACAAGCTTACCGGAAGAGTCACGTTTAAATGAACGATTCCGAGAAGCTGATGTTACCACAACTCCATCTTTGTTACTACCACCCTTGCTTAGAGCTTTCTTGTGGGCGATGTCTTTGCCTTCGCGCTTGTCTGCTTTACCGTTGCCGTTAGCGTCTTTGCCGTTCTTATCTAATTTTCTACGGGCACGTTGACGCTCCATCCGGTCCTCGTGTTCACCACGGGCTTTCTGGAGTTGGTATTCCTTTTTATACGGGCGTGGAGTCTTGGTATATGGCACGGTATCGCTCTTTACTAATTTCGTATTCGTGAACGCCTAAACTAAAAATCTTTACAAGTTCTTCGTCGGGATGCTCTTCTTCAAACCAACCTCGGGCAACATGCACCTTTGGTGCTAGGTACGAAAACATCCTGACCTTATACTTCGGATCTTTCGATTTCACCCACACAACGACGTTGTGTAGACGGGCTTTAATGGTGTCTGCCATTATGGATACAGCTTACTACTGCACAGAAATTTTTACAAGAGAAGTTCGGTTTCGGGTTCCAAACCTCGGTTTTATAAGCCTCCTCCAGCCGGTTAGTGTCCTCCAGCCAGCTAAGCCAAGCACGCTCGTTGCCCTGCTCGTACTCAGTTTTTACAAAGTCGTTTGCCACCACAAACAGCAGACCAGCCTTGACCCGTTTTACTTTGGGAAAGTGCTTGAAAAGGGCCAGCGAAAGTATTTCTAACTGCTTCGTATCTGCATACCGACTGCTCTTGCCGGTTTTGTAATCCACCACAAAAGCCATTCCTTTCTCTTCGTTTAGCACGATCAGATCAGCGATCCCACGCCACCAAACATTGTTTGAAAAGAAGTCGCACGGCTCTAAGTCCTTGGTCAATCCCATTTTGTATTCACAGAGCTTGGCGCCATCGAGTTCGTTTAACTTCTCAAGAGGTTGCTGGATGAACGCAAACTTGGAAGGGATTGGTTCACCGTCACGAATAAACTTTTCAGCCGCCTCATGCACCTGAGTCCCGTAGGTCAAAGCTTCGGTTTCTGGTTCCTTGAAGTCTTTGGCAACTCGTAAGTGAAAATACTTTTTGGGACACTGTTTGAAAAGTGCTAGTGATGAGTAGGACCATTTAATCGTTGACATTGGATAGAATCGCCGCTTTGAGAAGCCTTAATTCTACTATGATGTTGCTAATTTTCTCTGCTGATTCTACAAACTTGTTGTCATTTGCTTCTTCATACACCTGGCGGAGCTGTCGTGTTGCCTCGATGTAGTGTCCAGCAAAATTAAGTTTCTCCATAGTTATCTCCATATCCGACTTCACAGTTAAGGGGTAGGTCTTGACACCAGCTTGGTCGCCACCTCATGCACTCTTCGACATATTTGACCGCCTCTTCAGCCTCGTTTTTAGGGGCTACACAGGCCACGGCATCATGGACCGTTAGGACCACACGGTAACGCTTCGAAATCCGAATCATTTGCTCGGCTATAACGCACCTAGCAATTGCTTGACAGATATTCTCCACCACCTTGCCGCCGTAGATTTTAGTCATGCCCTTGCGGGTTTTGTATTGGTATTGATACTTACCCTCAGCATCGGTTGTTTTTTCAAGTCCGTCGTACCGTTGCCATAACCCACTTGGTAACTTGAACCCTTGTCTAGCTGGGTCGAACTCAAGCACGCCCTCTTTACCAAGCACAGCCGCATTGTTCTGGATGATCGCTTCCAAACACGACTGAGCCTGTCGCCACAAAGCTGTTATGTCTGGATATGTTTTGCGATACACCCCGATGATGTGGGTTGATTCTTCGATGGGGATGTCGGTTCCAAAGGTCTTAAGCTGAGCCTGAAACTTTAACGCCCCCATGCCGTAGCCTGAGCCAAGAATGGTTGTCTTACCAACGAACCGTTCTTCTTTTGTTATCTCTTCCACAGACTTGTTGTAGATAGCCGAGGCCATTATTTTGTAAACGTCTTCGCCCTTGTCAAAAGCTTCAACAAGATCGTTCTGCTCAGCCAGCCACGCAAGCACTCGCGCTTCAATTTGGGAAGAGTCAGCGTCAACAATCACATGCCCTTTCGGTGCGCAGATGGAAGATTTAAGCTTGCCTGCGTTTTGCCCACGTGAGGGAAGGTTTTGCAAATTAACTTTGTCGTCACCACCCCACCGTCCTGTATGCGCCGCATAATACTTTAGGGGAACTGGCATCAGTCCTCTCTTCGCAATGTCGATGAACCGCTGGGTCCGAGTCTCTTCCAACGTAGTCTTGTTCCCGAGCCGAGCCGCCACCAACGCTTGCACCCTGTCGTCAGAATGGTCAGCTAAAGCTTTAAAGTCCTCGTCCGTCTTGGCAAATGCCCACGCCTCTCTATTTGTTGTGGGGCTAATCTTACGGGGAGGATCAACACCTAGCTCACTTAAGAGTTGTGCAAACTTGTCGTTAGACATCAGCTCATCTTTTGTGGCGCTAGTCGCCTCAAGCAGTTTCTCTTTGCGCTCCACCACCTCAACCAAATGCTGTTCCAGCAGGGGCAGATCAAGCCTGATCACCGGATGCGTAAACATGCGCAGAGTCAGGTCAATTACTTTAAGCTCTTTCGCCGGAAACTCGTTGTAGAGAATCTTAAACAACTTGTAGGTTAACTCTACGTCGTTCTTGCAATACTCGCCGTAGCGTTCCAGTTCTTCCTCGCTAAAGTCTTTGCGTCTTTTACCCAACGCATTTAGAACTTCGGTTCCTTTCTCTCCGATCCCATAGCGTTCAGCCAAAGCTTTCAGGCTACCGCTCACCTCCACCCCGTCAACCGCACGCCCCATGCATAGCGTATCCAGCCAGCCTTTGGGGTTCACACCGAAACGCCAAGACAGAATCGCTCCGTCAAACGCCGTGTTGTGTGCAAGCACCAGAGCATCTTGCCATTTAAACTTACTCAGCCAGAACTTGGTCTGCGCTTCAGTGCCCGAATACCACTCGGTTTCGCCGTCGTCTACCTTGACACCAACCCCGATTACTTCAAACCTAGAGTCACGCACGTACTCTTCGGTTGTTATTTTAGAAAGAGAGAACTCTTTGTCGTAGTAGGTTTCAAAGTCTATTGTTATGACCAAAACTTTTTCTCCAAGAAGTTTGCGAATGTCTTAAATTTTTTCCCTGTTTTCACAAGTTTTACCCTTGCATCTTCGGTGCTTGGTTCCAGCACAACCATCCCACGATCCACAAGATCTCTAGTAATCCGGTAGTGCAAGGTTGCAGGCGACGCAATGTTGTGCATCCGTGTAAGGTCAGTCACCCGAACTTCACGCCCCTCTTCTTCTGCCAGCCCGACGATTGACAGTATGTGTAAGTCTGTTACGTCGAGATTAAATTTCTCTTCAACGGTTTTTATTATTTCAACTAGCATAATTAGTTTTCTCATACCGCTCTCTTTGTAGAATAAAAATGGACTGGTTTTTTAGAACCTCGTTCGTTTGCCTTGAACCGCACGTAAACAATGCCGTGCGTAACCAGTGGGCTTAAGTATCGGTACACCGTTCGTTCGTGTAGCTTCATTCTTTTGGCTATTTGTTTTACTGAGAGAGCAAACGTGCTATCAAGTATCCGAACCAACTGCACCTGTCTTGACACGTAACTCCTCCTAGCCATTCATCTCACTTAACATGAGGCGAACATCTTCTAAATTACTTTCGTTGACAACAATCACCCTCCCTCCCGCTTTTTCAATTTCTTTAATGTTCTTGTCTTGCAGTGCTGTTGTCGTGCCTTTACCAGCCTTGCACTCGATGGCAAAGAAATAGCCTTTGTAACACCCCACAATATCTGGTACGCCGCTTCGACCGTAACCACCCGTCATTGGTGTGAAGTAGTAAACATCTTTGTGCCAGTCAAGAATCGCACGTACTTTTAATTTGACTTTCTTCTCAGGAGTCGATGCCATGTTTAAGCCGATACAAAAAGGGTTTGCTCTTAGGCACGACTTCAGCGATGCCTTTCTTGACCAGAGATGCTAACGAACCCTTTGCGGTTGATTCACTCACAATAAAGTATTTCGCCATCTTTGAGATCGTCACGGGCTTTTTGTGTTCTCTCATATAGTCAAGGATGCGATCTTCAGCCGTTCTCATCTTCGCACTCCTTCACCAACCTGTTGAGATACCACTGCGCTTTCTTTAAATCTTGTAGCGCATCGTCTTTGTAACCCGTGCGACTAAGGTATTTAATCGCGGTCAGCCTGAGATGACCTTTAAATTCTTCGGGCGTTGACTTGGCTTTCATGTACTCAATCGTCTCAATGCCGCCCACCTTGTAATGCGGGGGATGATTAACTGCATCAACTTGGACGGGGTACGGCACACCGCTCACACGCATGGTTTCTTGCGTTTCTTTGATTACATCGTTTAGCGTTTTGGGGTACGTGAATTTACTCATTTTGTCTCCAAGGGTTGTTTGTTAGCCCACACCTCCAAACATGTTTGCTCCAACTGAAATGATACAGGGTTGGTTTTTAGTGCGTCTTTGACCCCACGCTTGTAGATGCTTATGAGTTCATCAGCACGTGTCACTTCGCTGTCATAGATGACCAAAGGTTCACTCATTAGCTTCTCGTAAGATAGCACCGTCAACATACCCATCGTAAAGCCCAGTAGCCAATTAACAATTTGTTTTTCATTCATGCATTCTTCTCCTTCAGTTTGGCTTCGATGGCTTTGGCATATTCAATTTCTTCTTCGCTTCGGGCGTCATTTAGAAAGCGTTCTTCATACGTCAGCCCAACCCATTCATGGTAATTTTTTTCTGCAATCAAAACTTCGGTTGCTGAAATTAACCCATACAGTTGGTCCCTTAATTCCGGACTTGGGTTTGGGACATTTTCGTTGATGAGTGTTAGCACTTCGTTTACATCTAGTTCTTCCCATTCGTTCATCTCGCTCCCGCTCCTAAATTAAAAGGGTCACTACAAAACTTTCTCCAATCAATATCGGGGTGTGCTTTGTATTTGGCGTATTTCTGCGTGACAAGCAACTCTTCCAACGGCACATCAATCAAGAACTTTGCAGGTGTTCCTTTCGTAGGCCAGTTCAACTTAACTGCTTTGTTTTTCTTGACCAGTCGAGACATGCGCTGGATAGCACTTTTGCGATTGACTTGTAAGAAAGCCGCAACCTGTTCAACGGTTACTTCCTGTTTCATTGCTTCCCCATTTTCGTGTAGCCACGCTCGGCAAAGCCTACTTCTTCCTTCAACAACTTTATGTAGTCTTGATACTCTTTGCCAGCCGCTTCCCATGCGGCGTTCCAACAAATCCAAAACGCCTCCTCATTTTGTGGGCGGTTCTCGTCAGCCCACTTACGCCACTCTTCTTTTAAGCTCATACACAACTCCTTGTAGATTGCCTGCCTCGCCATACCCCACCGTATCGGTTCTATCCATTCCTCGCCTAGACTGCGTTGCCATACCGCTTCATATCACACCGGTTCCATCCCGTCCCATCCCTGACTGCCAAACCAAACTTCACCAAAACATACGTCAACATACCCCTCGCCGCCATGACTGCCACACCAAACCGCGCCTTATTAGACCTGACCGATCCAGTCCTCGACTGCCCAACCAAGCCTCACCAAACGAAACCTCACCTGACCTAGACTGCCAAACCCCATCTTTCCGTACCAGATGCACCCGTCCAATCCTCTGCACATTTCCTGCCAGACCATAAGTCACCCCGTCAAACCGCACCTGTGCTATCCGTTAAACTCCTCAACTGCCTCTTCATACCTCACCGGACCCAAAACCGTCCACGTACTTCCCATCCATGACTGCCTGACCATTCCTCTCATCGTCGCACCTCACCTCATCTCGCCCCTCCGATCCACTACTGCCCGTCCGTATCTCACCCGATCCCTCCTGTACACTCCGTGCCTTGACTGCCTAACCTCACCCGTCCGGTAATTACCCGACCCCGCCGCTCCCATCCCCTCCGTTACTGCCTAACCTCACCCACCCCCTCCTTTACACCCCGATCCATTACTGCCTCTCCGTGACAATATTTTGAGGAGTGCCACACCTTCAACTCATCCTTCCATACCCGTCCCATCCATAACTGCCTAACCGCACCGAACCCCTCTACTCCCCACCGGAAACAACCCCGCCCCTCCAAGACCGCCCGACCTAACCGCTCACAACCTTATCAGTCTGCGCCCGTTTCATCCTTGACTGCCACACCAAAACACACCCGTCTAAACCGATCACATCCCGACCGTTCCCCGACTGCCATTCCAAACTATTCCAATACCGACCGAACCCATACATTCCGTACCCCACCTTGACTGCCTCTTAATAACCGCGCCAAAACCAGTCCTTAAGCACCGCAACACACCGCAACTCACCGGGCCTCTACGAACCTATCCTTGACTGCCGTTCCGTGTCAAAAATCTTTACGCCATTACTTCTTCTAGCGTAGTAAGAAGTGCGCTTACTTGGTCCTCCATCCCAAGAATTTCAGCGTGTGTTTTCGCTCGGTGTAAATGAGCATAGGCTCGTTGGAACTCGTACTTGATTGAATCTTTGGCAAGATCTTTGTCCGTCTTTAACTTAGCCACAGATATGTAACCCTGCTGATCACTTGGAAGTCTTGGATCTCTAACGTAACTGACAGCACTAATCGTCCGTGACTCAGTAACTATATTGATCCTGACACTTGTGATGATATGCCTAGCTTGATCAACCCGATAAGAGTTACTCGCTTTCGTATCGTCCCATTCAAACAGATGGTGCAACACGTTGTTAGGATCACTAGCCGCTTTGATAACTAAGTCAGGGGTTATGCCCTTGTTCTCGTTGTAGATGCGACTAATCTCAGCGTCGATCTCTTTGCGTGATGGTTTGTTCATGCCGCCACCTTCATTCCACGACGCTTCGTCTCAGCTTCAAACCAATTGAACAAGTCCTCAGTCTCTTGATCGTAGAAGTTGGGATTCTGAAGCGCATCCTTCTGAGCCTGTCGTCCACCCGTCTTAATAATTTCTAAGAACTCAGGATCATCAGCCGTCGTAAGCTTGTAGCAACCGTAATTACCTGAGCCTTTTTCTTGCCGCCAATCACCGACACCCGAAACAATACCTGCCGCCGCCAGTAAGTTAGATACCGACTGCTGATTGAGGATAGGAACTGTATAAGAGATTGACAGACTACACGCCCACTTACGCATTACTGCTCGGGTTCGCACATCAGGGGTTTTATTAATATCAGCCGACCGAGTGACCGCCATCATCATTTCGGGGATACCGTAAACGTGAGTGATCTGCCCATCGACATAGACCTGACGCTTGATCTGTGTCTTAGCAACTCCGGGCATGTCGAGAGCCGCAGTCATCATGCCACCTTTAAATGCAGTAGGTAGTATTGTGATCAGCGTGGGATCACTCTCGTCGCTCGTTGTGTAAGGGGAATTGCGATACTCTTCCATCGGGTTGTGCTTCAAGCTCTGCGCTTTCTCAGCCGAATTTTTGCGGGGGGCAGGGCACAGTAACGTCTGAAGAACTTTCTGGCTCATTCGGTTGTGAATGATCGGGGTTGTACCCAGTATGCAGAAGTTAAGCGTTTCACGACGCTGTTCGGTTACAAAAATTTCAGTGCTGGTTTCTTTCTTTGATGCCATTTTGACTCTCCTCAAAATTAAAGCAGGGCTTCTTCGGATGAAGATTTACCCTTTCCTACTTTCTGGACCTTCTCCTTAACCGCATATACGTGATGGGGATAAGGCCAGCCATCGGAAGATGGGATGCGCACCATGACACGCTCCCCACCCTCTGATAGACGTTCGACGTAGCCAATCTCACCTGTGTCCATGATCTTAACTTTGTCGTTCACTCTAAACATTTTGTAACTCCATTACTTCTTTCTCCAACTGCTCATATTCTTGCTCGTCAAAAACAACGTAAAACACATGAGCCAGTTTGCGTTTACCCAAACCATCAACGGAACCTCCTTTGTCAACAAGTCTCAACAACGCAAGCTTCTCGTCGAGGATTTTTGGGAACGGGGGGACTTGGAACTCCAAGCTAGACTGCGTAGAAAAAACCCACCCGTACTCATCTTTATCCTCATCAAGTGCCACTCTAAATCGGTAGTATTCCTTCATTACTACTCCCTATTGGTACTACAATTTTATACTAAATTTTGGAATTGTCAACTTCTTCGAAAATATAAAATTCGTAGTCGTTAACCCTAATCCCAACCTCGTCGAGAGCTTCATTCTTTTCAACCATTTTGAGAAAGCTTATCTTTGACAAGATGTTTTCAGGAATGTCCGTCTCGGAGTGATACGTCTGAGCAGTCTTATCAATGTCTGTAAGCGATGTCGAGTAGCCAGACCCCGTAACTATTCCTGAAGTTATGTAGATTATGTTGCTGGTAAACACAACGTGATAGCCCCTGATCTTCATGTCGGTACGCCGCTTGTACTCGCGGGTAGCCTCCTCAACTTTATTGCTCAGACCACGAAACGTATCAGTCTTGAACTGAACACCCAACGTCTTGAGATGCAACAACTCAGTAACTAAATCGTTACGGTTATCCACGCTTATATCGTTGTAGTTCCTACGGGCTTTGGAAACCCACTCTTCAACCTGAGAAGTAAATTTGTGGACGCTCTCACTCATCACCTCGGGTAGGCCATACGGACGAATGTAGTCGATCATAAGCTTGAGAGCCTTGTCGAAAGACTTCGTGACTTTGGTGTGATATTCCTGACTACCCACCCGATACCGCTCGTTGTTGATTAGCCGAGATCGAACGTGGAACTGCATTGAATCGCTATCCTTCACCATCGCTACGTAACCTACCATCGTTCTGGTTTTCGTCTGAGGCATTTCAGGATACCTGTCGTCATAAAAGTAAACGGCATTAGACTTGTGGGGTTTGTAGGATAAAGCCCTAGCCGAACGCAGACGAAATGCGTTGACTATGTTTTGAAGCTCGGGATCAAGAATAATTTCTTCGGTTGTTTCCATGTCACTCTCCTTGTCAAATTAAAATACGTTGCTACGAAAGTCCGAACTAGGGACCAGCTCCCGAACAGTTTGCGCATCGGGATGAACACGTAGAATTTTGTTGATCAACTCCACGTAGTCCGAGACACTGAACCGTTGATTCATGAAAGGGCAATTAAGATTAGTTCTGCTGATACTCTCACCCTCTCTCGGTTCATAAAACTCCACGACTTCTTCCAATGGAGTTCGATTCGTGGTCAGCATCGTGTACATCACACGCAACCATTGGTCCTCATCAGGGCGTGAAACCACATCCACAAACATCATTGCCAGACGGGAGTTACGATCAAGGGCATTACCCGAACGCTCAAGCATCACCCATTCATCTGCTGTGAAATAGTCTGGGTAAATGATGCGTCCCTTTCTCCAACCGTTTACTTTTTTACCACCGAGTTCAAGCATCGAGTTCACGTTGATCCAACCATCGCTCAATGCCAAAATGGTTTTTGTAAATTTAATGAACGGGGAAATTTTCTCTCGCAACTCTTTGATGCCAGTTCTGTCCACCACCCGTTGCTTCAAGACTTGTGGTGTCTCAGGCTGGTATACCCCGTCTACCTGTACCATACGCAAGCCCTCGCCTGTTCTCGCAGGTAAAACATATTTATGTTCGTCAGAGTGCCACACCCACACCTGACCATTACGTTTAACTGACTGGAACGGGCTGTGATACCCGATCATCTCTGAGGTCGATACAGAGGGCCACCCACCTGTGCGTAGTTCAATCGCACCATCTTCGTAGTACGTCACAACATCTGTGCTGTAAAACCTGATGGCATACGCGCTCTCGCTTACTTTAACGATGCGCTCCCAGTCACGCCTACGCTTACCCAATGGACGAATATCACCACTACGCCCACGAATAGGTTTGACTTCTTCGTACCGTTGCTTCGCTTGCCTGTAACAATGAACAGGCGCGGCATCGTATCTTGCGTTTGAGTATCCGTACATGTCACTCTCCTCGTTGATCAAACTTCACACAGTGTGAAGTTTCAAACTGCTTGCACATAATTAAAATGAACTGGGTGTAATTCACATCCAAACCCAGATTCTCTTCGTACAACTTCTTTACACGATCAATCTCATCACGTGCGTCTTTCCTAATGAGTAACGCTTTGTAGCTTTTGGGGTTTGCCATATCAATCTCCAATGTGAATAGAAATACCGTTGTCGGCGACAATGCCTTTGCTCGTGATACCCCACAGCACGGGTACGTTCCAGCCAGTACCCCAACTGTTTACGTATCCATCGGTCAGCATCACCACGCACTCGGGCTTGAGTTTGTTGTCACGAATGTAATCAGCAACGCATTGTGGGTCAGTGCCACCACCACCGATTGGCTTCGTCGTTGTCATCATCGCGTCGAGATCTTCAAAGTCGTACTTCTCGACGGCACACACGTGTGCATCCCAGTACAGCAGGTCGATACCCTCGGGTCGTACAGACTCAGCGATCTTCTTGATCTCACCCAACACCTTGCCAAGCAAGTGATACATCGAACCAGACATGTCTGCGGCAATGACGATGCGTCCAACCGTTTCACCCACAGTCGATGGAAGATACACGCCCTGATCCACCCAGCGTCGGTTAGGTCTACGCCACGTGGAAACATCTTTGTCCATACAGAATGAATTGATGAACTCACGCAGGGCATCACGCCAGTCGATCTTAGACTCCATCATGTCTTTGATCTCTTGGGGCACGCCACCCTTCATCTTGCCGGCTAGTAATGCGCCCTGTCGCAGTGCCTGATCAATGTCCCGCTCAAGTTCTTTCTGGGCTTGCTCGGACATTTCCTTTGCACCATCCCAATCGTGCGAATCGAATCCCTCTTGCGCGTTTGGATCTTCACTACCATCGTCTTTGGAATCATCACATTCTCCCTCTTCACTTTTACCTTTGGTTTTACCCTTGCACTCTTGCTCAAGGATTCGAAATACTTCACCCGCATCCATCCCACGGAATCGCTCATCGAGTAACCCACCATCAGGAAGAGCAACATCTTTCTCTTCAGGGTCAGAGTCATAGATCATTAAATTGATCACGTAGTCACAGGCCATGTTCGCAAGCTTGCCGTTCTTCTCGTTAAGATCTTTCCACGTGGTCAGATGTCGAAACGCTTTGTGCAAGTTCTCGTGCAGTATCAAGCCACGCAGTTCCTCGTCCTTGATCTTGTCAACGAAAGCACGCCCATACATTGCGTCACGCCCATTGGTACAGGCAGTCGGCACGTTGTCCTCAATACTTGTTTTGCCAAGCATGAAGATCCCCGAATACAGGCAATACTTGGGTTGCGCCATGAGCCACACGTGGGCTTTCTGGACACGCTGTTCAGCAGTAAGTTTTTGCATAGTCATATCACTCTCCTTGGTTGTAAAAAATTAAAAGTCGAAAGCACTGAGGATCTCGTCCACACGTGCCTTGACGTTGTGACGTACTTCATCGCTGTCACGCACAGTGTCTGCATTGACATTGACAATCGCACTCTCAAGCTTCTGTCGTGCTTGCTCAAGCTTGGGGTCATCGGTCACGTTCAACTTGGTCAGCAAGCCACACAACTCGACGGCATTGTTGATCAGCGAATCCCGAAAGATCTGGGTGTTCGTCACCTCACCGTTCTTCAGTGTGCGTTCCTTATCCGCCAGCTTCTCACTCATGTGTGTCAACGTACTGTGGAGTCTGTCCCACATGTCCTTCATCGCATCGTTGAGTCGGTTGTTGAATGAGGTTTCATACTGCTCCTCAAGCTCACGCCTAACCTCCTCGGATGCATCAATGCGGAAGTCACCCTTGACAGGCAGGGGATCAAAGTCGTAACTGAACCGAAACTTGTTACGCAACTCAGACGCTCGGGGATACTCGTCACGATCAAAGAGATCACCCAACTGGAACGCAGAGGCAGACACCAAGGTGTCGTAGTTCACAAGGAACGCTTCGACCGCACTCTCAAACTGCTTCTCGAACATAGCCAACGTCTGCTTATACTCAAAGAAGTTCTTGAATGGCAACAAGCGATCACCACCATTGGACCACGGTAGGGTCTGCTCATAGTTCCAAGTACGCACAGCAGTAGCAACCTTCTGGATCTGCTCAAGCTCTTTCGATCCAGCAAGCAGGTGCTTGTTGTAGTTCCCTGCTCGGGTCTTGGTGTTCTTCGACTGGTCAATCTCGTCAGACACACGCTTGTCCAGCTTGCGACCGGTCCACGTAGAGATGTTGAGACGAACAAGAACTGCGGATTGGTTAAACATAATCACTCTCCTTAAAAGTTCACACTGTGTGAAGTTTGGTTAATTAAGAAAACATCCATTGGTTGTCGGTAGCCCACTTCTTGAACTTGTCCGAACGAATAGCCACTGCTTGCTTGTCAGACTTCATGATTGACCGAGCGAACAGAGCCTGCCATTCCTTCTCCATGCGTCCGAGATAGTCCAAGAACTTGTCAACAACCGAGGATTCTTTGATGCGGGTAATCGCAGAGAACACTGTCAAACACCGAGCCACTACGTCATCAGGTAACTTCGTGCCCTTGGGGTCATTGATGATCGCGTCCCACGTGGGTAGTTTGTCTGCCACTGTAAAGAAAGCTTGCATGTCACGTGCCGCACTTTCACCGATGGTCCCTGACAACAAGCTGATGGTTAACTCGTCACCAAGCTCAGCTCTTTGTTTAGCAATGTGAGATGCCTTCTCCAAAGATCTTGGGGTAACAAATGCCTTCTGCAATTTCCCCGGCATATAGATATAGGCATTGTCACGCTGGGCTGGGTCAGTGTACGAACCCAAAGCATGTGGATACTGTCGAACCCAAGCGATAACCGTCGGGTCAATGTCATTGGCTAACGCCCACTTGCCCCATGAGTCATCGTCAATCGTGCCGTCAGCATTGAACCCTGCATGTGGCTTGCGAATGTCAACGACTGTGCCACGGTTGATCATGTGCGCTTCCAGCGTATCGCCCACCCCATCGCTTGATAGGTTGGTAGTGGCGAACACAATCGAACCATCTGGCAACTTCTTGTCACCAACACGGTGTTCGTTGATCAGGGTCAGCAGTACGTTCTTGACGGACTTGATCGCTTTACCCAGCTCGTCGAGCATGATGATGACGGGCTTGCCACTGTGTAGCTTGAACCGTGCGTTTGGTGCGAACTCGGTTACACGGATCTCACCCGCATCCACTGTATAAGGCAGGGCAAAGTCACCGAGATCCAGCAGGGTGCAGTCGATGTACGCCACTTCGTAGTCGGGGAATCTTTTCTCCAACAACTTGAGGGTTGCAGACTTACCGATGCCGGGTTCACCGCATCCGATGATGGTTACGTCAGTGCCTGATGTTGCGATGGCATTGGCGAATTGGTTGAGGGAAATAGAACTACCGAAATTGATAACGCTCATGGTGTCACTCCTAGTTAATGTAAAAGTAAAACTTCACACTGTGTGAAGTTCCAGTACTACCCAAACAAGGCTATTGTCAAAAACAACAACGCCCAAACTACAACAAAAGCTACTGCGGCAAGCGCAACCAGCGCAAAGAACTCACGCCAGCTACGACAGTAAAAGAAATCAAGAAGCCACTTCATTTCACACCTCCTTTGGCTGGCGTTACCTCGCCTTCTAAATAAATATCTGTGTCGTTATCTTCAGCTTCATCTTCAAATAAGTCTCCAGCCGCTACCTTGTCCCAACCCATGTCGATAGCGTCTTCCTCACTTGCCGCTTCGACTGTTATGTAGCGGTACTCTTTAGTCACCACGCACAACTCGTAAGTCTTGTTTTTCATCTGTAAAACCCTCCTTTGTTGTTGATACCTTTGAGATCTTGCCGGTTAAACATAGGCACATAGTTGCTCTTATGCATTGGGACTACGGTGTGCTTCACCGCCCGTGCCTGTTCCTCCCCGCAAGGTAAACAAGTAAATAAACCTAACTTCCACCTGCGATACGGCACTTTCTCCCAGTGGCACGCAGTACACAAATAAACTCGGTCCTCGTCACTCATCGTCACCTCCCTTATATAAAGAACCTCCACGCCTAAACACTTCCCTTGCGTCTGGCTTACTTTCAAACCAGACGGCCAGCTTCTTCTCCATGTCTTGGCACAACAAGTTTGGGTAAAGATCAACTTTGCCCTCCAATATCTGCCTCGACCGCTCCAAGCTTCTCGGTTTAACGAAACCAAACTTCACACTGTGTGAGGTTTGCGGATCAAACACGTACTCATTCATCTCACCCTCCTAGTTAAACAAAGCAAAGTAATGTGCCTTTTCGCTTTTGGTCAGGCACTCCCAATGTGGTTTCACGTACTGTGTGTCCCAGTCGATATAACTACTGGTCAACCCTTCATCACGCTTACGCCATGTCTTGGGCCTACGCACCTCAACGGTTTGTGGGTTGTGTACTTTGACTTTGCCCTTGATCGCGGCAAGCTGGTCCTGCATTGTGTGATTGATTTTCATGTCACTCTCCTAAAGATGTTTACAGGCATGTAAAGAAGCACGCTCCCAATGAACGCACTTCTCGCCACGCCCGTGGCTTTCCCCTCTGCTCGTTTTGCAGTCCTGTGTGGTGTTCGGGGAGGGATAGTCAAAAGGTTGTCAGGCTTTTGCTACCCGCAGAGATACTGCTCGGGGTTGTCACTCAAGGGGATCGAAGTTCGCTGTCTCATGCCATTCTGTATGTTTGCCCTCGATTGGATAGATAGGGTCTAAGGGTTACGGTGAACCCAACGACATACAGACCATGCGTCTACTGGACCATGACCTACATAAAGACTTGAACTCGTGCGAATAACTTGATGAGTCCCTACGCCTACTCTGCACCACGGGACTTGGGGAAACCTCACACAGTGTGAAGTTTGGAGGTTTGTGTCGCACCCCGTGGCATTCGACCGAATTGTTAAAGAGCGAGTTGAAGCAAAGCTCCAACTGAGATTCCATTATCTCATAGTTCTATTACATTGTCAAGTGTTTTCAATGACTTACAGCAGGGTGTTTTGACAGTGTAACTTCACACAGTGTGAAGTTCTGATGCGCTTTGTTCTTTACTTTGGGGGATTTGTTCTGGAATGTTCGGGCTGAGAGAACGGGGGAAAGTGTTTCGGGATCATGATGTTAGGCTTGATTTTGTCAATTGTTCTAAATGTTCTGTGAAATACACACACCTGCGGAAAGTAACTTTCTCTCCCTTTGTAAAACTAAGAGAACTGTAAAAGTCAAATGTTCATGTTTTTTAGTAGGTGGGTATATATATTTTTTTAGAACATTTATTAATTTAAGGGTATTTTGGGAACAAGAACTTGTGCAAAATCAACAACTTATGCTCTGTACCTAATGTCAGAACAATTAAGAACATTTACAATCGGTTATGCTTATAAATCAATGACTTGCGTATGTTCCTTCGAGAGAACATAAAACTTCACACAGTGTGAAGTTTGACAATAGGGAACTGGTCTTGCCCACAAACTATATAGGCACTGGTTTCGCACCCTCCTCGCCACTCCTCCCCAACACGTTGCCACGCGACGCTCATCAACTTTGCATGACGCGAGTGCAAGCCCCGCGCCCGCCAACCCTCACCTACCAATCTGACACCAGTTCCCTAAAAATTTAGGGCAAAAAAAAAGCCCCGCCGAAGCGGGGCCTGAAGGGTTGGGGGAGTTACTCGGCTTCGTCTGCGTAGCCGGCGTCGTCTAGCGCGTCGATCAGGAAAGCCGCGAGTTTAGCGAGATTATCGTTAGCGGCCTTCATTTTATTGAAGCCGGCCCGAAGCTTAGCGGCGGCGTCTTTATCGGTAGCACCCGATCCAATTGCGATCATGATCGTACCGCCGGTAGCCTTGGCACCTTTTTTCTTACCCTTAGCGGCCTTGGCCTTGGCAGAGCCGTTAGGAAACTGAAAATCGGCTTTCCCGTTAACCGCCGCGCGGATCGCGCTAAGGTAGTTGGCTTTAGTGTTAGCGTTTAAATGCGTGGGGAGTGCATCGTATACCGCCGCCGCATTGGGGCATGTACGACGCGAAGCGCCGATCTTAACCTTAGCGCCGCGCATGGCCTTTACTTGCTCATTGATTTTCGCGGTAGCGGAAACCAAAACATCAGCGGCGGCTTTAGCTTGCCCGATATTGTCGCCTATGATTTTAGCGGCGGCGATAACGTCAAAGGGCTTAGCGGCGGGCTTAGCGGCGGGTTTGCGGTTTACTTTACGTGTAGTCATTTTTAAATCTCCAGTTAGTTAACCTGAGTCACACCATGCGACCCAGTGATTAAAGTATCTCATAAGTTTAGTAGATTGTCAAATGATATTTTCGCGCGGCGCAAATCTCACACAGTGTGAAGTTTTCTGCTAGGGGCTGATGCCAGTGACCCCACCCCCCAAATTGTGTAGATGGGACCCGCCGGCTGACTACGTGTGTGTTTTGCACATTCAATCCCATCCAAATGATTTGTCTATACATTGTCAAATAATCCATATAGGGAAAACCCCCCCTTACCTAAATCTGGAGTCCCGTCTCCTTTTGGTATATATTTTTTCCTGGGGGTCGCGTCGGCTCGGCGACGTTAAATAGCCTGTATCCTCGTAACTAGAAGCAAAGACAATCGACCCCCACCCCCCTTGCAATACTTGTAGGCATCTGTTAGGTTTGTCCTATTGAAACGCACCCCCCATTAATTTTTTGGAGTCCCGTTTCCTCCGATGCCATTAGTTATTACACCTGAATTAGGAATACCACTGCCCTTCGACGTTACGCCAGAAGAGGTTGTGACGTTCCGTGAGCGTGCGAAAGCAGCATGTCAAACGATCCTTGAGCTGATCGAGTCCGGGGCAAAAATGCCTGATATGGACGACAAGACATCCGAAGAAGCACACAAACTGTTTGCGGCTGAAAAGCCTATTAGTGTTGCGAAAACACCACCCGCCGTTATTCTCAAATTAGAAGCCCTTCTCTCCACATACGACCATGAGTTTCTGGATGCCCAGAGACGGATCACAAACTTTGTGACCAACAGGTTGATGGAAGAGACTGAGAACGAAGACGCCGGAAAGCGACTTAAGGCACTTGAGTTACTGGGCAAGAAGGTCGGAATGTTCTCCGACCGAATGGAAGTCACTGTCAAACAGAAGCCAGCCGAGGAAATCGAGGCTGAGTTGGCTAGGCTCTTAGAGCGTTATGTTGGTGAGGCCATACCTGTTGAGGCAACAGAAGTAGAAGACAAACCGCTCAGCCCATTAGAGATTGACCTGGATGCAGAACTAGGTCTTAAGGATGATGACGAACAGCCCGCAGAGTCTGTTAGAGAAGATTAGGGAAAACCCTAATCTTTTAGCATCGCTTCCCAAGGAAGTGAAGATGCGTGTCTTTGAGCTTATGGAAGAGCTTGAAGAACGTAAGTCTTCACTACGGTCCCAGAACTCGTTCATGGATTTTGTAAACAGGGTTTGGCCTTCCTTCATCCACGGCGCACACCACAAAAAGATGGCAGAAGCGTTTGAGCGGGTGGCAGCGGGCAAAGTAAAACGACTCATTATTAATATGCCACCACGGCATACGAAGTCGGAGTTTGCCTCATATATTCTACCGGCTTGGTTCCTGGGTAAGTACCCCAATAAAAAGGTCATCCAGACCTCCCACACGGCAGAACTCGCTGTGGGTTTTGGACGAAAGGTGCGAAATCTTGTTGATCAGGACACGTATAAAGACATTTTTCCGGGCGTGGGACTTCAAGCTGACTCTAAAGCTGCTGGGCGATGGGCGACTAACAAGGGTGGAGAGTACTTTGCTATCGGTGTGGGCGGTGCTGTCACCGGTAAAGGAGCGGATATTCTCATTATTGACGACCCTCATAGCGAACAAGAGGCTGCTCAAGCGGAAACTAACCCGGAAATTTACGACAAGACCTACGAGTGGTACACATCAGGGCCACGGCAGCGACTCCAGCCGGGGGGATCAATCATAATCGTGATGACTCGGTGGTCTAAACGGGACCTAACCGGGCAAGTATTGAAGGCAAGCGCCCAAAGATCGGGCGAAGAGTGGGAAGTTATCGAGTTTCCTGCAATTTTGCCAAGCGACAAGCCGCTTTGGCCCCAGTTTTGGCCTTACGAAGAGCTTTTGGCCCTGCGTAACGAGCTGCCCCACTCAAAGTGGATGGCTCAGTACCAGCAGAACCCCACATCGGAGACTTCTGCCATCATCAAACGGGAATGGTGGAACGTGTGGGAGAATGATGAGGCTCCATATTGCGACTTCACCCTGATGGCATGGGATACGGCGTTTGAAAAGCACAACCGGGCAGACTATTCGGCGTGTACGTACTGGGGAGTCTTTTACAAAGACGACGATACAGGGACACCGCAGGCCAATATCATCTTGCTCAACGCTTTCCGTAAGCGTATGGAGTTCCCAGAGTTAAAGCAGGTGGCTCTTGAGCAGTATCAGGACTGGGCACCGGACTCAATCATTATCGAGAAGAAGGCTTCGGGCGCTCCGCTAATCTACGAGATGCGGGCGATGGGTGTTCCTGTACAGGAATTTACACCGTCAAAGGGTAACGACAAGATCTCCAGACTCAATGCTGTATCTGACATATTTGCCAGTGGTAAAGTGTGGGTTCCTAACACCCAGTGGGCGGAGGAAGTAATTGAAGAGGTTGCAAGTTTTCCTGCTGGCGACCATGATGACTATGTTGACTCTGTTTCCCTTGCGATGATGCGGTTCCGTAAGGGAGGATTTATTCGCACGCTCCTCGATGAGGATGACGAGATTCAATACTTTAAAAGCCGCCGACATGCGGGATACTACTAGGACAGATTATGGCAATCGAAAAAGCACTTTACGCAGCTCCCACGGGCATTGAAGACATGGTTGATCAGGTAGAGCCTGCCCTTGAGATCGAGATTGAAGATCCAGAAAGCATCAGCATTAAGGCTGGTGGACTGGAGATCGAGATTGAGAAGGAAGACATGGACGACGAGTTCAATGAGAACTTGGCTGAGAAACTGGATGAAGACACTTTAGTTAGCATAGCTGAGGACTTGTTAGGCGAGTTTCAGTCGGACTTAGATTCCCGTAAAGACTGGGTGCAGACCTACGTTGATGGCTTGGAACTGCTTGGACTGAAGATTGAAGAACGCACCGAGCCTTGGCCTGGTGCTTGTGGTGTCTACCACCCGCTGTTGTCTGAGGCGCTAGTGAAGTTCCAGTCCGAGACAATCATGGAGACGTTCCCCGCAGCCGGTCCTGTAAAAACCCAGATCCTTGGGCAAGAAACCCAGGACAGAATCGAGGCGGCTCAGCGGGTAAAAGAGGACATGAACTACCAGCTCACAGAAGTTATGGTCGAGTACCGGCCTGAGCATGAGCGGATGTTGTGGGGTCTTGGTCTGTCGGGTAATGCGTTCAAAAAAGTGTATTTCGACCCTAATCTGACTCGTCAGGTGTCCCTCTTTGTACCGGCTGAAGACATCGTTGTGCCTTACGGCGCGTCAAGCCTGGAGACTTCTGAGCGTGTAACCCACGTGATGCGTAAAACCAAGAACGAGCTGCGCAAGCTGCAAGTCATGGGCTTTTACAGAGATGTTGAGCTGGACGACCCCACCGACACGCTGGACGAAATTGAGAAAAAGATCGCTGAGCAGATGGGCTTTAAGGCAACTCAGGATGATCGGTACAAAATCCTTGAGATGCATGTCTATTTAGATTTAGAAGGTTACGAAGATAAGGATGAGAAGGGCAAGAAGACTGGAATTGCCCTGCCGTATGTTGTGACAATCGAAAAAGGTACTGAAACTGTCCTGTCTATCCGACGCAATTACCACCCGGATGATCCTAACAAGCAGAAGAGGGACCACTTTGTACACTATGGCTATGTACCTGGATTTGGCTTCTATTGTTTTGGCCTTATTCATCTCATCGGCGCTTTTGCTAAATCCGGAACGTCGATACTTCGTCAGCTTGTTGATGCTGGTGTTCTGTCTAATCTTCCTGGTGGCTTTAAAACTAAGGGCCTTAGGGTAAAGGGCGACGATACGCCGATTGCACCAGCCGAGTTCCGTGACGTAGATGTGGCCTCAGGCACCATCAAAGACAACATCATGACGCTCCCGTACAAGGAGCCTAGCCAAGTTCTCTATTCATTGCTTGGCACAATCGTTGAGGAAGGCCGACGCTTTGCTTCTGCGGCTGACCTCAAGGTCAGCGACATGTCGGCGCAGTCCCCCGTAGGGACGACTCTTGCCATATTAGAAAGAACTCTGAAGGTGATGAGTGCGGTTCAAGCCCGTATTCACTACGCCATGAAGCAAGAGTTCAAGCTATTAAAGAACATCATCCGTGACTACACGCCCGAAGACTACGACTATGATCCGGTTGAGGGGCCGCCTCGTGCAAAGAGATCCGACTACGACATGGTTGAGGTCATGCCGGTATCGGACCCTAACTCGGCAACTATGTCTCAGAAGGTTGTCCAGTACCAAGCAGCTCTCCAACTAGCTCAATCCGCTCCCCAACTTTATGATCTTCCGCTTCTGCACCGCCAGATGTTAGAGGTCTTGGGGATTCGTAACGCCTCTAAATTAGTACCTATCGAAGATGACCTTAAACCAAAAGATCCGGTATCAGAGAATATGGACGCCCTCAATGAGAAGCCCCTCAAAGCGTTCATTTATCAAGATCATGCAGCGCATATTACGGTTCACATGAGTATGCTCCAAGACCCTGTGACGATGCAGATTCTCCAGCAGAATCCAAAAGCACAGATGATTGGAGCGGCTTTCATGGCGCACATCATGGAACATTTTGGCTTCCAGTACCGCAAGAACATTGAAGAGAAACTTGGCGTTCCATACCCAGCGCCTAATGAAGAGATGCCTGAGGAAATGGAAGTTGAGATTTCAAGGCTTGCCGCTGCCGCATCACAGAAGCTCCTCCAAGCTAACCAAGCGATGATCGCTCAACAGAAAGCCCAGCAAGCAGCACAAGATCCGATTGTGCAGATGCAGCAACAAGAGCTTCAACTTAAGGCCGCTGAGCTACAGCGTAAAGCCCAGAAAGATCAAACTGACGCACAGCTCAAGATGCAACAACAGCAGATCGAGCAGCAAAGAATCGCATCTCAGGCTGAGATTGAAGGAGCCAGACTTGGCGCCCAGATTGCTCGTGATCGTACACAACAAGAGTTTGACGCAGCAGCTCAAGCCGCAGATGAGCAAATTAAAGGGGTGGAATTAGGCTTAAAAATGGGTGAGGTAATGCAGCCTCCCCAACAACCTAAAGGAGAGTAAATGGATGCATTAAAGTTTTTGTCAAACCAAATTCAAGAAGAACGCAAACGTATGGCGGATGACTTGGCTGATGGTATGGCAAAGGATCACAGTGAATATAAGTACTACTGTGGTGTTGTGCGAGGGCTATTAATAGCTAATAGCTTGATTCTTGAACTTTCAGAAAGGTTGGAAAAAGCCGATGAGTGAAATCCTTATTGGGTCTACAAGCGATCCAAACGAAGCAACGGTATTACCTGAAACGCCCGAACAGAAAGCAAAACAGCTTCCAGATCCGTCTGGTTATCGCATTCTTTGCGGGATTCCTGAAATTAAGGACGAATATGACAATGGTTTGGTAAAAGCCGATTTAACAATGCGGCATGAGGAACTACTAACCACTGTGCTTTTTGTCATGAAGATGGGTCCAGATTGTTACAAAGACGAGTCTCGGTTCCCTTCTGGCCCTTGGTGCAAAGAGGGAGACTTCATTTTAGTTCGCCCGCACGCAGGGACACGGGTAAAGATTCACGGGCGGGAGTTCCGCATTATCAACGATGACGCTGTTGAGGGGGTTGTAGAAGATCCCCGAGGCATTAGTCGCGCATAAGGAGTAAGTCATGGCTGAAGAAAAAGAAGTTCAGGATCAAGAACAGGAAGTTGATCTTGAGTCTCAGGAAAAGGATATTGAGCTTGAGATAGAAGACGATACCCCGGAGCAGGATAGGGGGCGTCAACCATTACCCGAGGAAATGGTCAAAGAGCTTGAGGAAGATGAGCTTGAAGACTATTCCGAAAAGGTAAAAACCCGCCTTAAGCAGATGAAAAAGGTCTGGCATGACGAGCGTAGGGCTAAAGAATCAGCCTTGCGTGAGCAGCAGGAGGCCATTTCGTTAACCCAGAAGCTGATGGATGAGAATAAAAAGCTCAAAGGGCGGCTATCCGAGGGTGAGAAATCTCTGATTTCTACGGCTACAAGTGCCGCTGAATTAGAGATGGAAATGGCTAAACGGGCTTATAAAGAAGCTTATGACTCGGGCGACACGGATAAAATCGTGGAAGCTCAAGAAAAGCTGAATAATGCTGGTTATCGTCTTCAGAGGTTGAAAGGATATAAACCCCCTTTACAACAAGAAGATAATGGTGTACAAAATCAACAAGTGCAGCCTCAAGCACCCCAGTTAGATCAGAAAACTGCTAAATGGCGTAGACAAAATACGTGGTTTGGGCAGGACGAAGAGATGACAGCGGCGGCGTTGGGGTTGCATCAGAAATTAGAAAAACAGTACGGTTCTAACTACATTGGTACTGACGAATACTGGAGTACGGTCGATAAGACCATGAAAAGACGATTCCCTGATTATTTTGGGGAAGACGACGAAGCGGTAGAGGCCAAACCTCAACGCACAGAAAAGCCGGCAACGGTTGTAGCACCAGCGTCTCGCAGCACCGCCCCCAAAAAAGTGGTGTTAAAACAGTCGCAGATAGCGCTTGCTAAAAAACTTGGACTCACTCCTGAGCAATATGCGAAGGAATACGCGAAAACGATGGGAGCTTAATCATGGCTGAGAACAGAATTGCACGTGAACTTGAATCAAGAGCTAAGACCGAAAGGC
>Ga0070745_1000221_pt1 | contig 36265 bp, 57 predicted proteins | sample VirMetDEL_Mar_4_FD_77438 | JGI IMG/M metagenome (GOLD analysis project Ga0070745, IMG submission 77438) | Aqueous microbial communities from the Delaware River and Bay under freshwater to marine salinity gradient to study organic matter... | ecosystem: Environmental > Aquatic > Marine > Coastal ...
TATGAGAATGTGAAATATGTTAAGTTTGACTTGTCGAACACATTTGAATCATTGAAATCTAGTATGGTAGGGTTTGCGCAAGATGAACATGCACTTGCTAATACTCGTAGTCGTCTCAGAATGGTTGCTCTTTATCAGCTTGCTGGTCAGTATCGGGGTTTGGTTGTCGGTACGGGCAACAAGGTAGAAGATTATGGTGTAGGTTTCTACACTAAATATGGTGACGGTGGTGTTGACATTGCACCGATCGCTGATCTCTATAAGACAGAAGTATGGGAACTTGGACGCCACCTTGGAGTTGATCCAAGGATTGTTGAAGCAAAACCAACTGATGGTCTTTGGGATGATGGCAGAACTGATGAAGATCAACTGGGAGCATCATATCCTGAGCTTGAAGAAGCTATGGAGTATGGAACTGGTCCTGGATTGGAGGTTCTTGAAAGGTTCAATAAGATGAACCAACACAAAATGCAACCTATTCCTACATTCAAGTTATGAAAATTGGAGTCATTGGGGCAGGCAGATTAGGTATCTGTTTTGCCCTTCTGGCTGAGGCGGCAGGATATGATGTCCTCGTCTCAGATATCAGAGAAGATTATGTTGAGAAACTCAATCAAAGAAAGATTGAAACTAATGAGCCTGAGGTTGCAAACCTCCTGGAGAGATCTAAGAACTTCAGAGCAACAACAGACAATAAAGAAGTCATTGATGAGTGTGATCTCATCTGGGTCTTGGTTGCAACTCCTTCATTGGAGAATGGAGATTATGATGTTTCCTCTGTGTGGAATGTTGTTTTAGATTTTCAAGAGGTGAAGAAAACAAAGCACCTAATCATTGGTTGCACAACCAACCCTGGTGATTGTTCTTCCTTCCAGCAACAACTTCCCCATAATGTTCATGTTTATTACAACCCTGAATTCATTGCGCAGGGATCCATTATCAAAGACCTGAGAGAAGCAGACATGGTTCTTCTGGGTCTGGATTTGAATGCTCATGGATCATCTTCTGTGTGGGATGTGGAGAGAAAGATCAATAAGTTGTATCATGACATTCAAACCACAAGGGTAATTTTCTCGGTAATGTCTACTGGCGCGGCAGAGATTACTAAGATTGCACTCAATTGTTTCTTAACAACCAAGATTAGTTACGCCAACATGGTTGGTGATGTTTTACGTCAAGCTGGATGTGGAGATGAAATTACTGCTGTACTCAATTCTATTGGCGCTGATAGTCGTGTTGGTAGAAAGTATCTTCGTTATGGTTATGGTTACGGAGGCCCGTGCTTGCCGAGAGATAATCGAGCATTTGCCTCCTTTGCAAAGCGGGTTGGACTTGATTACAATCTGGGCACAACCACAGATGAAATCAATAATAAGCACTCTGACTTCTTGGGTGAATACTATTCCAAGATGAACAAAGATGGCCACCCTTTCTACTTTGAGTACATCACTTACAAGAAAGGAACAGACATCATGGTGGAGAGTCAGCAGTTCCGGCTGTGTCTTGACTTACTCACCCGCGGATACATGGTCTACATTAAGAAAGATAGAAGAGTTCCTGATGAAGTTTATGAGGACATTCTCATGGCTCATGGAGAGAACGTGAGGTTTGTAGACGACAAGAAGTACATCATCGGCCCCGTTTTTATTGTAGACTTATGATTGGATATGACAGACTTGGAACGAATGGACGTTTCGGAAATCAACTCTTTCAGTATGCTGGACTAAGGGGAATCGCTGCCACTCATGGTTATGATTGGTGCATTCCACCTGAAATTCATGCAACTTATGCGAACTATGGGATGCATCATCCCTTCAAGATGAAGCACATGACCGAGAAGAACATTGGTTTTGTGAATAAGAATGTGGCACCTCAGGCGATGTTCAGTTTTGATAATCTGAAAGCATTGAATCCGAGTGTTCCCAATCTCACTGAGAGTGTTTATTACTTGGATGAGAAACTTGTTGATGAGTTTCCTGATGGTGGTAATCTGGATGGGTTTCTTCAAACTGAAAAGTATTTCAAACACATCGAACAAGAGATCCGTGAGGACTTCGAATTCAAAGAAGAAGTTGTTGCACCTTGTCGTGAGTTCATGAAGAATTTCGATAAGATTATTTTCCTGCATGTTCGTCGTGGGGACAACGTGGGAAGAGAAGACTATTACAGAATGATGTCATTCGACTACTACAAGAGGGCTCTGGAACATTTTGATGATGATGTTTCTGTTCTGGTTTGTTCTGATGATCCTGTGTGGTGTTCTCAACAGGAGTTCTTTGAGGATGAAAGGTTCCTCATTAACACTGATGTTCCTGAGTATGACCATCTTTGTCTTGAAGGAGATGGTCATCAGAGACATTCTAAGGTTCCTTACACTGACCTTTGTTTGATGTCCCTGTGTGATGGTGCCATCCTCTCCTCTTCCACCTTGGGTTGGTGGGGAGCCTGGTTACAGAACCCCAGAACCCGTCCTGTGGTGGTCCCTGAGCACTGGTATGGACCCATTCTGGAGGCAGTGAATGACTGTCGCGACCTTTATCCTGAAGACTGGACTGTGATCCCGAACTGACATGAAATACGATCTGAAAGACACCACTTTTATCATTCCCATTCGAATTGAATCTGAGGATCGAATGAGGAATGTGATTACAATTTGTTGTTTTCTCCTGGAAAACTTTGACACCAGAGTGATTATCAAAGAAGTGGATAGTGAATCTGTGTTCAAAGAACAAGCATTACCTCAGATTTCTGATTATGTTGAGGATGGTATTGATAACCTGACACACATCTTTGAGAAGTCTGATCCAGATGATCCTGTGTTTTATCGCATGAGATATCTGAATGAAATGCTTCACATGTGTGACACAGATGTGGTGGCAAATTATGATTGTGATGTTCTAATGCCCATTCAGACTTATCTGGATGCTCAGATGATGATTCGAGAACTGGACTTCGATGTCATTTATCCTTATGGACATGGTCCTTGGCAGAAAAAGATTTACGCCACTGATAAGATGGTGTCAGAGTTTCTCTCTGATGACTGTGAATTTTCTCATCTGGAGAGGAAGTCAGAAATTGACAATGCAGAGAGTGGACATGTTCAGTTCTTCAAGAGATCAGCTTACATTGAAGGTGGAATGGAGAATGAAAACTTTAGAGGGTCTTCTCCAGAAGACAAGGAGAGGCTCCATAGATTCCAGAAGTTGGGTTATAAAGTAGGAAGAATTGAGAATTGGATATATCATCTGGAACACAGCAGAGGCAATAACTCCTGGCCCATTTCGTTTCATGGAAACCCACACATGCAAGACAACATTGCATTGTGGCGTTATCTTCATGATTTGAGTGAGGATGAATTGCGTCTCTATTATCGAGACCAAAAGTATTTGAAAAAGTATAGATGATTGGATTTAATTACCTTGGAAAACTAGGACAACTTGGCAATCAAATGTTTCAATATGCTGCTGTTCTTGGAGCGGCAGAAAAGGCAGGAACAGAGGCATGTATTCCTCATCACCATGAAATCTTTCATGATGGATTGGGAAACAATTTAAGAATCGAACTCTTTGATGCCTTTAAGATTAAACCCTCTAGGGTTGGATACATTGTCACAGACAGGAACTATCAAGAAAGTGACTTTACTTTCGATGAAGATCTTTTTCAATTAGATCCAAATCATGATACTTGTTTAGTTGGTTTCTTTCAGACACCGAAATATTTTGATCACATTAAGGAAAGAATTAAAGAAGAATTTACATTTCATGATGATGTGATTGAGGATTGTCAAGAGATTTTAAAGTGTTATGATAATCCCATTGCACTTCATATTCGTCGTGGTGATTACCTCATCAACAGTGGAAATCATCACAACCTGAGTATCAAGTATTATGAGAGAGCTCTTCAGGAGTTTGATCAAGACAGACAGGTGATCATTTTCTCAGATGACCCAGAGTGGTGTCTTGACCACCCACTGTTTGATGGGAACAGGTTCATTGTGTCAGAAGGTAATGGTTCATATCATGATCTCTACCTGATGACAAAGTGTAGTGATTTTATTATTGCAAACTCTACTTATTCTTGGTGGGGTGCGTGGTTGGCAGACAGAGGAACAGTGATTGCACCTGAAGTATGGTTTGGGCCTAACAACTCTCATAAATCTTTAAGGGATCTTTATCCCACCCATTGGAAACTTATTAGTGATAGATGATGATTTACGTTACTGGAGCGAGTGGATTTGTTGGATCTGAGTTTGTAAACTATGTGAAACATGGTGCCTCAATCACACCTGTTTCCTATCGAAGAGAAGTCACAGATGTGTTTGATTCTCATGAGAACGCAAGTTTAGTTCACCTTGGATGGTCTACAACACCAAGAGATAAGTATGACACGATTGCCGATGCGATCAATAATGATGTCCTTCCCAGCAAACAACTGTTCGATATGTTTGCAGCAAAGAATCCTAACGGGAAGATCATCTTCACGTCATCGGGTGGTGACCTTTTGAGTGGTCACGATAGAACTGTGGACGAAACCACACCTCCTGTTCCCAAGACACTTTATGGTGAGTGTAAGTTACAAGTGGAAAACATCCTGAAGACCGTTAATTGCAACACTACGGTTCTTCGTGTTTCTAATGTGTGGGGTGGAAAGAACCTTGGAAAAGAAAGAAAGAATGGTCTAGTTGATAAACTGATCGCTGCTTTAGATACAGACGAAGTGATTGATCTTTATGCCAATCTGGACACAAGAATTGATTTGATTCATGTTTCCGATCTCTGCAGTCTTCTTGCGGATATTTGTTCAACACCAGCAGCAATGCCTCATCAAACTTTTGTGGTGGGTGCTCAGAGTCTTACCATCAAACAGATTCTGGAGAGAGTTGCAGGACATGGGGCGTTGAATCTGAGGTTGAGAACTTCAGAGAAGATGCATTATACTCACATTGAAAATAGAAAAGTAAGAAGCACATTTAACTGGTCACCTAAAGTATTCCTCACATGAATTGGCACCTTGTAACATATGCAGATGAAACCTTTGGCGAAGAGTCTGTAACGAAACAAAGAATTCTTCATCGTGTTCATGGGGGACTTATTGCTCACCCATATAACAGAACATGGTTAAAATCCCATAAGTTATATAAGAAACACAGGGACGTGTTTGATCACAAGAAAACAGGTGGAATGTGGGCATGGAAACCTCTTGCGATCCTTGAGGCAATGAAGGAGTGTGAGGAAGGAGATTTGATTCTCTACATCGACAGAAAGGACATGTTCTCTCCTGGGATCATGTCTTTTGTGAATGCCAACATGGACGAAGATGATCCCTGTCTCCTTCTCTTAGGTAACAATAGGAATGCGGATTACACAAAGCCAGAGACGTTTGTTCTGATGGATTGTGACGAAGAGGATTATCGAGACTCTCAACAACTGGAGGCTGGACTTCAGGTTTGGAAAGTATGTAAGAGGGCAAAGATACTCTTGGAAGAGTATCTAATGTGGTGTCTTGAATATAGTGTGAATTCTGATGAGTCTGCCAATGGGGAGTTTGATAATCACAGATGGGACCAAAGCATCCTAACTAATCTTGCCATTCGAGAGGGCCTTTCTGTTTCTCATCATGAGTTCAGAGAGTATATTGAGTGTGATTATGATTATTGGTATGAGAGATTGGATGAAGGAAAGATCAATCCTTACAGAGAGATTGATCGATTCTTAGTGGCATCCAGAAACACCATCAAGAACTTGAACCACAAGGCAACTTATAGTTTGATTCTTACTGTACATAATCAAGAACAATTGATTCCTCATGTTCTGAAAGGAATTGAGGAAAACACCACGGGCGATTATGAACTCATCGTGGTGTTGGATGGATGTACAGATAACTCTAAGGGGGTGGTTCTAAATTACGTCAAGCAGTCGGAAGCCTTCAGAGGAAGAGTCACAATCACCAGAACACCAGATGTGTTTGAGACAAAGGCAAACAACACTGGTTTGAAACTTGCCAGTGGTGATTATGTAATCATCATTCAAGATGACATGGTGATTCGTGAGATGGGTTGGAACGACAGGATGTCCAGACCATTTGTGGCATTTGATGATGTGTTTGCTGTCACAGCAAGAACATCACATAACTACGAGTTCAATCCCAACTCCAAACATCTTGGAATGAAACAGGATTTGGATAACTGTTGGTGTGACATCGTAGAACCCTGTGATATGGCTGACAGAAACAACATCTCCAGGAATGTGTTTGCTGTGAGAGGGACTGTGAATCGCGGACCTCTGATGATCAATCACGCTGACTTGAAGAAGCTAAATTATTTTGACGAAGCATTCTCGCCTCAGGACATGGATGATCATGATCTCATGTTCAGAATGAGAAAGAAATTAAAGAAGGTTTGTGGTTGTTACTGGATTGACTTTGTGTCTGATCCCAACTGGGGCGGAACAAGAAAGGAAACAGGAGAACCAGCACCATGGTTGTACAAAACACAACACAAGAATAGTAAGATCTTCTACAAGAGGAATAAGAATTACTTAGAGAAGTACCGTATCATTGAAAATAGGGAGTTACCAGATGAGAGTTAGTCATGAGAGGTGGTTAGCGGCTCAGGACGCTGAGTTTAGAGAATATAGAGATCACAGCGTCGAATCCGCTGAAGATCGATTTATGAAAACCTTTAAGATTCTTGGCGTGAATCCCAAAGAAGATTTTAAAGATAAGGTGATTGTTGAGGTTGCTGCTGGTTCTGTTCCTGCTCTAACCTTTGTTGAGGCAAAGAGAAAGATTGCCATTGAACCTCTCATGGAGAAATGGGTGGAACAAAGAAAGGCAGCAGAGGCCGCAGGTATTGAAGTAGTCTGTGAAGCTTATGAATACTTGGACATTGAATTGGATATTGATGAGACCTGGTTCTTCAATTGTATCGAGCATGTGATTGATCCAGTGGAGCAACTTCAGACAGCAATGAAAACCTCTAAGGTGGTTCGTTTGTTTGAGGCAACCAATGGCCTTCCCCCTTCAACGGCACACCCACACACAATTACAAAGGATCTAATCACAGAAGTGATGGGTGATTTCGGAAAGATTTACAAAGGTGGAAGTCGTTATAAGAAGAACTTCCACCAATCAGATTGTTACTATGGAACATGGGTAAGAGATGACGTATAGTAAAAGATTTAGTAGTAAGTTCTTTGCCAAACTTCTTCAACCAGGATCCCCCAACAATCCAGTGAGAGATAGGGCAACTTCACTGGAAATTGTGTTTGAGAATCTGGATCAGAAGAGAGTGAAGGACTTCTTTATTGTTGAAACAGGATGCATGAGGGCAGATCATGGAAAACTAGCTTTTGGAGATGATGGTGCGAGCACTTACATTCTCGATGATTTTGTCAATTACTATGATGGGAATGTTGTTTCGGTGGACATCAATCCGGATAACTGCAGACATGCCAACAACATGACATCAGACAGAACAGAGGTTTATTGTTCTGACTCTGTGAAATTCCTTTACAACCTTTCTGAGAGAAGAAAGATTGACCTTCTTTATCTGGATTCCTTTGATTTTGATCCCAACAATCCCATTCCTTCTCAGAGACATCACCTCAAAGAGTTATGTGCAGCAATGACTAAACTCAGACAGGGAACTTTGATTTTGGTGGATGACAACGCCAACACACCTGAGTTTGAATGGTTCACCAAAGTTGCTCAGGGAGGGAAGGCAGCATTCATTAAGGACTTTATGAGATCCATTGGAAGGGAACCTCTTTATGATGGTTATCAAATTCTCTGGAGATTATGAACCTAACTCTCAGAACAGATGGAGATGAATGCCTCAGGAGAAGATCTGTTGAGGTGTTTCCTTCCATTGATAGTTACATTATTGACTTAGTTGAGTCAATGAAATCCATCATGATTGACAATGGAGGAGTGGGTCTTGCTGCTCCTCAGGTTGGTCATAATGTGAGAGTGATTTTGATTCTGATTGATGATAAGGTTCAGGAGATGATTAACCCAGAAGTGAAGTGGGAATCTCCAGAGAAGGTGATTGATGAAGAGGGGTGTCTGAGCATTCCTGGTCATTACATTGATGTTGAAAGATCAAAGGAGATCAAACTAAAGTTTCAAACATTGAATGGGAAGTTCAAGAAATGGAAACTCAGTGGTTTGGAGGCGAGAGTTGTCCTTCATGAGATTGATCATTTAGATGGAGTGTTGATGACGGATTATGAGTGATGTAATTCTTGGAGCATGGCATGGTGGCTTGGGCGATCAACTGCAGTTCTCCACATTGCCTGAAGAGTTTTATAAACAACAGGGAAGAGAAACTTATCTGATGGATGGTGCCACCTTCAGAAACAAAGAGATTTATGATTTGGTTTGGGGATGTAATCCTTATGTGAAGGGTGTGAAGGAGGGAGAAAGAAATGCTGGTGACCTCCCTGAGATGGATGTGTCTGAGTGTAAGACAGGAAACTGGATTAGCAACTGGGAATTGTTACATGGATTGACTCCAACCAACATCCGTCCTAAAATTTATTATCAACCAAAGAAAATGGAGGAGTTTTATGGATCCATCCTTGTGGACCTTTCTAGCATTACTATTAATCATGACAATCATGGCTATGGCTACGACCTGAATGAGGTCGATAAGGTTTATAATAAACTGAGAGAGAAGTTCAATGATAAGAAATTCATTGGAATCCGATTCAAAGATGTTGATTCGCATGTCCACAATCCTGAGGTGGATGACACAATCCTTATTGATGACATCTTTCATTATTGTGACCTGATGAATTCTGCTTATGGTGTCTGTTGTTTTTACAGCGGATCCATGGCGCTGGCAGCAGCGATGCAGAGATGTAACGAAGAGTTAAAGATTCTATGCATCACACCACCTTCCGTTTATTATAGTGAGAGAACCCAGAAACAAGGGATCTTTTACTTTGATTATGTTGATTACATCGTAACTGAATGAATTTTCTAATCTCCCTCCTCATCGCCACAACACCACTGGTGCCTCCTTCGATTGGAGGTCCTGTGCCATCACATCCTCCGATTCCCTCTAATGAGATTAAGCTGACAGAGATAGAAGTTTATCTGAATAATGTTATTAATTCTAGAGAAAGATCACCAATTGAGGAAATCTTAGAAGACTTCGGATCAAGTTGTGACAGTTTTTATGGGTGCGGTCTCCATTATCCTGGAATTAAATGGTAAAAAGAATTTTAGTCACAGGTGCCAACAGTGGTCTTGGTAAATCCTTGATAACTCAGGGAACAATGCGAGGTCACTTTATGGTGCCCCATTACAGAAAAAACTCATCAATTTATGAAAACTTAGAAGGGGACATCAGGGGATTTAGATTCCTTGACAAACTGCAAGACACTCTTCACAAACACAACATTACTGTGTTCATCAATAATGCTGCTGTTTACCTCAGTGGTTCCATTGTTGACATGGCGGATTGTGAGATTGATGAGGTGATTGAAACCAATCTAATCGCACAGATCAAGATGTTGAAGAGAGTTTATAAGGTTTTCAGAGACAAAGGTAAAGGAAAGATTATCAACATCAATTCTCTTGCTGGGAAGTTTCCCTCAGCAAAGGAGAGTCTTTATTGTGCGTCTAAGGCTGGCTTAGATGCATTCTCCAAGTCACTTCAATTGGAAGCGATTGGAACAGGAGTGGAGATTGTGGATGTTTATCCAGGTGCCATGAGAACAAAGATGACAGGACACAGAGGAGACCAAGAGACAATGATGTCACCAAAAGAGGTGGCGATGGGTGTTCTTGACACGCTGGATAATTCAACTTATTATGTTAATGAATTGGTTCTGAGGAAGAGGAATGAAAGGCGCTTTACTAACTAAACTGAACGCTCCTCTGGAGATCCGCGAACTGGAACTTACACCATTGAAAATTGGTCAAGTTCTGGTAAAGGTTCTCACCAGTGGGATTTGTGGTGCTCAGTTGCATGAGATAAAAGGACATAAGGGAAACGCGAAGTTTCTCCCACACCTGATGGGACATGAGGGATGTGGCATTGTGGAAGAAGTTGGACCTGGTGTGACCACAGTGAAACCAGGAGACAAGGTGGTGATGCATTGGAGGGTTGGGAGTGGCATTGAGTCTGCTTTCCCCAATTACATTTTGGATGGAAAGACCATCAGCAGTGGAAAGGTCACCACACTGCAAGAGATGTCCATTGTGAGTGAGAACAGACTGACTGTTATTCCACAAAACACTCCCACTGTTCTGGCAGCAATGTTGGGTTGTTCAATGACAACAGCACTGGGCATTATTGATAATGAGTGTGACCTAAAGTTTGGTGAGAGAGTTGCAGTTATTGGCTGTGGTGGAGTGGGTCTAAACCTCATTCAGGGTGCCTTTCTAAGGGGTGCTGCTGAGGTTGTGGGTGTGGACATCAACGATAAAATGCACGCACTCTCTTGTCTGGTGGGTGCTGACAGGTTTGTTTCTTCCATTCGTGATGTGATGGAGACTTATGATGTCATCATCGACACCACTGGACATCCAGAGGTTATTGGACAGGCTTTCAGGAAACTGGCACCCAGTGGTCGTCTTATTTTGGTGGGACAACCTCGTCCTGGAATGTCTCTTTACATTCCTAATGCTCTGTCGATGTTTGATGGAGAAGGCAAGGTGGTTCGTGCCACACAAGGAGGAAGAACTAACCCCACAAAAGACATCCCTCGTTACATTGACTTGGCGATGAAAGGTGTGTTAGAATTTGAAGAATTACACACTGACACTTTCTCTTTAGAAGAGATCAATCAGGCTTTTGATTATCTAAAGTCTGGAAACGCTGGAAGAATTATGGTAAAGATAAACTAATGTTTTTAGACGAAAGATCAAAACAACTCAGGCGAGACGCCATTGACCTAAGTCTCGCCAATGGTGGTTATCATTATGGTGGAACCTTCAGCACTGCTGAGATTCTAAAGCACCTGTTTGATGACATCATGGGAGAGAAAGACAGATTTATTCTCTCCAAAGGTCATGGGTGTTGGATTTATTATGTTCTCCTTCGTGAGCAAGGATTTGATCCTGTTCTGGAAGGACATCCTGAGTTTGATCCTCACAATGGGATCTTCTGCACTGCTGGAAGCATGGGCCATGGGTTACCCACGGCTCTTGGTCAAGCACAGGCACGGAAATTGAAGGGTCAGGAAGGAAAGGTGTTTGTTCTCATTGGAGATGGTGAAGCACAGGAAGGAACCACATGGGAATCCATTTTGATTGGTGGTCATCTGAGGTTGGATAATCTTGTGGTTATCATGGACTCCAATAACATTCAAGGTTCTGGTTATGTGAATGACATCATGCCAGTGAAAACCCCTCTCATGGGTGCTGCTAATCTGGCAGGGTGGAGTGTTGTTGAACTTTATGGACATGATGAATCTCTAACCGAGGTTGATTTTGACAAACAGAAAAGACCCATGCTTATTGTTGCCAACACCGTAAAAGGTGCTGGTGTTTCCTTTATGGAGAACAAGCCCAAGTGGCATTCTAACTGGTTAGGTGGTGAAGAACTGAAACAAGCAAGGGAGGAACTGAAGTGAGAAAGGCATTCGGGGAGACCCTGATGAAATTGGCAGATAAGGATGACAAGATTGTCCTTCTGACTGGAGATGTGGAACAAGAGATGGTTCCTTTCAAGGAAAAGTTTCCTGACAGGTTCTTCAATCTGGGTTTGACAGAACAAACCATTACAGGAATGGCGGCTGGAATGGCCATTGAGGGACTGAGGCCCATTGTTTATTCCATCACTCCATTTGTGTTAGAGAGACCTTATGAACAGGTAAAGATTGACATTGATCAACAGAACCTTCCAGTGATGTTGATTGGTTATTCTGATTACCCCACACATGGTCCGACACACAGACCCCTGAACCCAGAGAGATTGGTAAGAGTGTTTAAGAACATTCATTCTTTCTTTCCACATGACAGTGGGGCAGCAACAAAATCAATGTTGGATGCTTATTTAATGAAGGTTCCGTCAATGATTTTCCTCCACAAAGACGGTTTGCCTTTTATCTAATGTTAGATTCAATCAAGATTTACGACACCGAACACACTAAAGAAAGAGTCGGAAGTAAGAAGGATGGTGGTTATGTTGTCCTGAATGAGATCTCCAAAGACACACAAGTTCTTTTGTCTTATGGTGTGGAGGACAACACCAGTTTTGAGAATGATTTCACTCACAAGTTTGGGTGTGTTGCTCATCTGTTTGATCACACCATTGATGGATTAGATCCTAATTCTGACAGCAAGAGATTTACATTCCATAAGGAAGGCATCTCTCATGTGAAGACAAAGGATTGTGACACTCTGATGACACACCTCTCAAAGTTTGGCAACAGAGACCATGTAACACTCAAGATGGATGTGGAGTGGTGCGAATGGGCTGTGTTTGAAACCTTTCCTGAGGATTATCTTGACTTCTTTGATCAGATTCTCTGTGAGTTTCATCTAATTCCAATGGATTATAAGGGCGGTCATTCTCCTTACTTCACAAAGTTTCATTCCAGAGTTTATGATGAGATTAATGATTTACTCATGAAACGTTATGCTGGAGTGATGCATAAACTCCAGAGACATTTTTATGTGTTTCATGCCCATTGTAATAATTCTTTGCCATGTAATGTGGTGAATGGTGCTGATGTTCCACCTCTTCTGGAATTGAGTTTGGTTCGCAAGGACCTTGTAAAGAATCCTAAACTCGCCACTGGACCTTGGCCCGATCCTGTGTTAGACTATCCAAATAAAGGGGATAGACCCGACATTACACACCTCCATTGGAACCAATGACCAAGAACATCCTTGTTATCGGAGACAGCTGTCGCGACCAGTACACTTATTGTCACGCCGACCGATTGGCGCCAGATAAACCAGTGCCTGTTCTTGAGGTTCATGGGTTGGATATGGTGCCGGGAATGGCGAAGAACGTGTTCAATAACCTTCAAAGGTTGAAACCAGGTAACAAGATTATTACCAATTCCAACTGGAAGGAGATTGTAAAGAATCGTTATGTGGATGAGAAGAGCAACCACATGTTCTTCCGTGTGGATAGTTCTGAATCTCCAGAACCAATCAATCTAAATTCTGTTCTGGAGATTATTACTGAATATAACTATGTGATAATCTCTGATTATGATAAAGGTTTTCTCTCTGAAGAAGACATTTCAATCATTTGTGCTTCACATCCTAATGTCTTTCTAGATACCAAGAAGGTTCTTGGGGACTGGGCTCTTGATGCTCGTTACATTAAGATCAACCAACATGAAGCAGACAGGAGTCGTCAGTGGATTCAGAGTGTCGATCGTGACATCATTGAAACCAGAGGAGCAGCGGGTGCTGTTTATAAGAACCGAATTTATCCAGTGAAGAAGAAGGTGGATGTTCTCGATGTGTCGGGTGCGGGTGATGCCTTTCTTGCTGGATTGGTAATGAAGTTTGCGGAGGAGAAGAACATTCACTCTGCCATAAACTTCGCCAATCGATGTGCTTCCTCCGTGGTTCAGCATCGTGGAACAACATTAATTGACTTATGAATATTCTCCTTACGGGATCAGACGGATTTATCGGAAGAAACTTCACCAAAACACTCTCGGCCATGGGACACACTCTTGTGTGTGTGGAGAAGGATGAGTGTTGGGAGTTCATGGATAACTTTAGAGATTGGCCTGATGTTGATTTGGTTCTTCATCAGGGAGCAATCTCTAACACAACAGAGAGAAACATTCGCAAACTCTTTGATAATAATGTTGACTTCACGCTCAGTCTGTTTGAGACTGCAATGAAGTTTTCAATTCCTGTAAAGTTTGCATCCTCTGCGAGTGTTTATGGGAACCTTATGACTGAGGTAAATCCTCTTAACCATTATGCCATGTCTAAACTTATGGTGGACATGTGGATTGAGGATAACAAGAATAACTTTCCTCTCATTCAATCCTTTAGGTACTTCAATGTGTATGGGGAAGGTGAGGAGTTCAAGGTCACACAAGGACAGGCATCTCCCATCTCCACCTTTGTGGATCAGGTAAGAAGAACAGGAACAGTTACATTGTTTGAGGGTTCTGAGAACTTCCACAGAGATTTTGTATGTGTTCGTGATGTGGTATCCTTAGTGTTGAATAACGATAAGGGCTCTGGTGTCTGGGACTTGGGAACAGGGAAACCAATTTCTTTCCAGACAGTTGGAGACTTGATATCATCCAAATATAATGCTAAGATAAGGGTAGTAAAGTTTCCAGAACATCTGAGAGATAAGTATCAGATTTACACCAAAGCAAAGCCACATTTCCCAAATTACAACTTCATCACAGTGGAAGATTATGTCGAAAATTGTTTGGACTAATATGTTATAATGTGGAGATGAATTATGTCTAAATTAGTATTTTTGTCAGGTGTGTTCGATCTCGTTCATCCAGGACACATAGAGCTACTAAAAGTATCAAAATCTCTCACAATGGGAGGACAATTAGTGGTTGGTTTGGATTATGATGAGAAGGTAAGGAAAGACAAAGGTGTTGAGCGACCAATAAATACTTGGCAAGACAGGAAAGTTCTTTTGGAATCCATCAGATATGTGGATGTTGTTGTTGGATTTGGAACAAAAGAGGGACTGGAAAATCTTATAGAATTCTACAAACCAGACATTCTTATAGACGGAGGCGACTGGAGGGAACATGAGGGAGTTGGTAGATCTTTTGCGAAGGAAGTTAGATTCTTTGATCGGATCGGCGGATATTCCTCCACAGGAATCATTGAAAAGATTGGGAGGATATATGACAAATTTGGGAGCGTCTGATCCTGTTGTTTGGGTCCCTAAGGGATGGGGTGGTGAGACGATTGTAGTTAATTCTAATGAGTATTGTGGTAAGATACTTCACTTTGTAAAGGGACATCGATGCTCATGGCATTACCACGAGATTAAAGATGAAACTTTTTATGTGTATAAGGGTGCCATTGAATTGACTTACGGTGAAACAGATGACATCACAGATGCAACAACAGTTGTGTTGGCTGAGGGTGATAAGTTTCACATCACTAGAGGACTGAGGCATCAGATGTATGCCCTGTTGAACACTGAGTTGTTAGAGTTCAGTACTCGTCATTATGATGAAGATAGTCACCGGGTGGAGAAAGGAGATTGATTATTGCATCATGCCCGTTGAGGGTTTCATTATTTGGTGGTTCGACTGATAATCCGTTATTTGTTGAAACTTATGGTCATGGATCTGTAATCTCATTTACATGTAGTCTTAGAACCTACGTTACCATTAGTCAAGATAAGATTGGAAGAAATCACAATCACAAGTACATCATTAACTATTCTCGCCGTGAAGAAGTTTCTTCTATAGATGAGATTGACAATGAGGTAGTGAGAGTTGTTCTTCAACATTTTGACATGCCACCAGTTCATGTCACACTCACCAGCGATGCGTTTTCACAAGGGAGTGGATTGGCATCATCCTCTTCCTATCTGATTAGCCTCATCAAGGCATGTCTAATCTTCAAAGGAAAGGCGATGACTGATGTGGAGATTTGTCGCCTTGCTTATGGGTTGGAGTTGCAGTTTAACCCCTACTGTGGATATCAGGATCCATTTGGATGTGGTGTGGGTGGATTCAAGAAGATTGATTTTTATGGAATCAATAAGATCACTTATGAGTTTCTTTCCACTGAATTATTTTATGAGTTTGACACTCATTTAATTTTCACTGGAATCACAAGAAACTCCAAGACAATTCTGAAGAAGGTGAGTGGCAATCTGGAGAAGGTGAAACCACTTCTAAAGAATGTGGATCATGCTTATGACGCTTTGAGTGGGCGTGACTTCAGAGGTGTGATGAATGAGATGAATAAGTCCTGGAAACAGAAGAAGAAAACAAGTTCATCCATTACAGAGAACCCAGTTATTCAAGAGATGGATAAAGAACTCTCACAGAATAAGACAGTTCTTTCTCATAAGTTATGTGGAGCAGGGAATGGAGGCTTCTTTCTCACCTTCTCCAAACAAGGAACCTTGAATGTTCCTTATGATTGTGTTAGTATTGATGTAACAGCGTCTGGAGTTTATGGCAAATCCGTTTAGACCTTACATAAGAGCATTGGAATCTGCTCATATGGAGGAGGAGTTCCTGAAGTTCAAAGGGGCATTTGATAATCACAAGAGAATTATTGTTCTGGGTAATGGAGGAAGCAATGCTGTGGCTTCTCACATCTCTCAAGATTACATGAAGTTTCATAATAAGAAAGTTTCCCTGTTCTCAGATCCATCCATGCTTACCATGATGGCAAATGATTATGGTTATGAGAATGCCTACAGAAAGTTTCTTGAGTATCATGCAGAACCTGATACCCTGGTAGTTCTCATTAGTTCCAGTGGTGAATCTGAGAACATCATTGCGTGTCAGAAGTTCTGTGATGATAATGAGATTTCCTATGGTGTTCTGACTGGGTTCAGTTCTGAGAACAGATTGAGAACCAGATCAAAGAAAGCACTCTTCAATTACTACATTGACAGTGAGTCATATGGTGTGGTAGAATGTGTTCATCAAGTGTTTCTTCATGGGGTTATATGAGATATTGTTTTGATTTGGATGGAACCATCTGTAAGACCCCATTGAATGAGAATGGAAAACCTGATTATTTAAAGTCTGTTCCCATTCCCATCGTGGTGAACCAACTCAAAAAGCTTCGCGAAGAAGGCCATTACATTATTATTCAGACTGCCAGAGGAAGATCTTCTGGAATTGATTGGACAGAATGGACTGAACAACAACTGGAAAAGTGGAAAGTTCCTTATGATGATCTGGAACCAATGTTCCATAAACCCAATGCTGATTTTTTTATTGATGATAAGGGAGTGGATGTTTCAGATTGGTTGAAGTTGAGACCACTGAAGAAAGGGATTGTCGCTGGTGCTTTTGATTTGATTCATCCTGGTTATATTAGGATGTTTAACCATGCAAAGCAATATTGTAATTACTTAGTGGTGGCACTTCATGAAAACCCAACATCTGAAAGGAGTTGGAAGATGTCACCAGTTCAATCGGTTGAGGATAGAGTTGAGATTCTTCTTGCTTTATCTGATGTGGATGAGGTCCTTGTTTATAAAGAGGAAAATCAGTTCCTTGATCATCTTGCCAGTGGTGAATATGAAATAAGATTTCTAGGAGAGGATTATTCAGATGGAAGTTACACTGGCAAGGAGATTGGAGTTCCCATTGTTTGGGTTCCAAGAAACCACGGGTACTCAACCACAAAATTGAAAGGTAGAATCTATCAACAATATGGAGAGCTTGGAACATGAAGTGTCTTGTAACCGGTGCTGCGGGTTTTATTGGATCCAATCTGGTTGATTACCTGATTGATAAAAACGCAATGGTCGTTGCTGTTGATAACATGTCTGCCAATAATGAAAAGTTTTATTGGAATGAGTCGGGAACTACAAAGGTAGTAGACATTACAGACTATGAAAGAATGCGTCCTCTGTTCGATGGTGTGGACTATGTGTTTCACCTGGCAGCAGAGAGCCGTCTTCAACCTGCCATTGAGAATCCCATCAATGCTGTGAAACAGAACAGCCTGGGAACCACTGTGGTTCTTCAGTGTGCCAGAGAGGCGGGTGTGAAGAGAGTGATTTATTCCTCCACTTCATCCTGTTATGGTGGCAACCCTTGGCCAAATCATGAAGAACAGCCTAATGATTGCCTGAACCCTTACTCTGCATCTAAATTGTCTGGTGAGATCTTCTGTAAAATGTACTGGGACCTTTATGGTTTGGAGACAGTGTCTCTAAGGTACTTCAATGTGTTTGGAGAAAGGTCTCCAAAGAAAGGACAATATGCTCCAGTCATCGGTATCTTCCAACGACAGAAGAAGGAAGGACAGGATCTAACCATTGTTGGGGATGGTTCTCAACGGAGAGACTTTGTTCATGTTAAGGACGTTGCCAGAGCCAATTATCTATCAGCCATCATGCCACTACTGGGACATGAAGGTGAAGTGTTTAATGTTGGAAGTGGAAAGAACTATTCCATCAAGGAACTGGCTGATGCCATTTCAAGTCATCATACTCATCTGCCAGAAAGAAAAGGGGAAGCAGAAACAACTCTGGCAAAGATAGATAAAATGAATGAAGTTATTGGATGGAAACCTGAAATTGATGTGATGGAGTGGATTAATGGACAGAGATAAGAACAAGTCAGCACACAAACTGAAAGGAATTGGACCCATCTACTGTATCAACCTGGACGATCAACCAGAGAGATGGGAGTGGATGGAAGACCAGTTTAAGTACTGGGAGATTGAGAATTACACTCGCGTCTCTGCTTATGATGGCAGAGATGATGACCTGAGTGACATTCTCAAGGGACGTTATCCAGACATGATGTCATCTGGTGAGATTGGATGTGTTACCTCACACCTTAAGGCAATCAAGCAATTTTATGATAGTGGTGAACCTTATGCCATAATGATGGAAGATGATTGTAACCTAGATGTTGTGAGGTTCTGGAACTTCACATGGAGAGATTTCTACTCTAAGATTCCTTATGATTGGGATGTGGTTCAAGTCGCAGTGATTGCCACTGGGGATGTTCATATTCGAATTCATAAGAGGTTTGTGAATGAGTTCTCCACCGCTTGTTATCTTATCACTCGACACCACGCAGAGAAGATGATTCGTCTTCATTGTCGTGGGGATAAGTACAAACTGGATAATGGAGTGAGACCGCGCCCAGTAGCGGATGATCTTCTCTACAACTCAGGTAATACTTATTCCATACCTCTTCTGCTTTATAAGCTAGAATTGGGATCCTCCATTCACCCAGAACACATTGAGGTGTTTCATAAAGGAAATTATGAGGCACAACTTAACTACTGGATGAATATGGGAGCACAAAAAGGAATCGATGAACTTATGAATTTCGATCCTTATTTGGGACGTGTGGTTGAATCATCACAAACCCCACCACCACCAGAGACCTATTCCTAAATAATCTCTGTTACTTAACTTAACACAAGATGGAACATTTCTTCGCAGGGTTTATGGTTGCGACTTTTTCTATCTATGTTTTTCGATTATCTGCGGATAAATAACCCCCTAATAAAGAGCTTAATATGGATAAAGAAACATCAGACCTCTCTCTTTCAAGAAAGGAATGTCCTAGATGTAAGGCAATTTGGATCAATGACAAACACATTTGGTCTGGAACTGGTTGTCAAGGTGATGAACAGGTCTTACATAATTTGGTTTGTAATCAAATAAATGATCCTCAGTGTATCAATCCTGCTTACAAAAAAGGAGAGGTGTATGAGAATAAGGACTCTTGGGAAAAGAGAAGAAAATTTATTGACAGACAGGAGTTTTGATCATGGCCACAGGTAGACTTGATAAAGTTCAAATGCTTTCCAAACTTTATGATCTTAAGAATGAATTACATGATGAAAAAACTATGGTAGAACATAAAGGTCTCGCCAACAAATATTTGGACAAAGTGTTAGACTATCTGAAAGAGTTTAGACAATAATGATTGAAATTATTGCTCCTTTATTTCTTATGTCTCAATTGAGAATTATAACAAATCGAGAAGCTTGTATCTACGAACCCGATCTTCTCGGGGAATTTGTAAAAGATAATGGAGCAGTGTCTCTTTGTGTTGGTAATATTTACAGACACGGTTATACTAGAACTGACATTCTGAATTGTATTCTTTACTATGAACGTGACATTAATTGCTTGCCTGGCACCTCTTGTGATATTGGTGATTGCCCTAAAGTTTCTCCTTCTTTTTGAGGAGAGCGGTAGGGAGATTAAACATGTTCATGAGGAGTCATTGAAACCTCACACCTATCAGACTGGAGTGTATGACGACAAAGACAAGGAAGAAGAGGAGGATGAAGATTGGATATGAAAATGCTTAACATAAGAATTCTAGAAGTAAAATTAGCAGAGATCATTGAATCCTGGTACACAGAAAGAGGAAGAAGTGTACCGGATTGGAAACAAAAGAGAAACGATCAATGGTTCAAGGATTATTGTGAAGATTTGGAGGACGATGAGCACTTCTAAAAAGACTTACGAGGAAGAAGATTGGGAAAAAGTACATGGCCCCGATTGCGATGGGGCCAGGTCAATGGTCGAGAGAGGTCGTCGTCAATATCTAGAGAAGATGTATAAAGAATCACCAGACATTCCAGAATATGGCAAAAAAGAGTAATGGGATTTCAATCCCCAAAGAAATACTTTATCCTCTCATTGTGGGAGTTTGTGTTGGAATCGAAATAATGTGAGGAAGTGTTACTACAAACATGGCAAAGAGTAGTACCTTCTTCATAATAGTATCTGTATAGTAAAATTATTTATTTTCATGGAAACACTTATCGAGATTCCTGCAAAGGAAGTTTATTTGGCCTCACTTGTATTCTTTGGACTTGCTGCGTTATGTGCCGGTGGGGTTTTCTGGTATTATCTTGGGGGACGGATCAGTGTCTTTTTTGATGAGAAGAAAAATAAATAGTTTATAAGTTTCTCTCGAATACAATGGACATTAAAGAAGGTTGTGAAAGTCTTCGTTTAGAATGTGCAATGAGAGAGTTGGGGTTTATTGATTGGAAGGGAACCGTCATTGGTCGAGCAGGAGGATATTTTGTGAAACCAATTGGATGGTATCCCTTCTCCGAACTTTCAGACGCCCTCTGTGGGTTTCTAATCGCAAAACCAAAAGAAATGGTTTACATGCAAGATGAACTCTTATTTGAAATGAATCCAAGAATGGAATCGGCGAAGAAAGCAATTGATTATGCCATTAGGATTTCTCAGAGTGGAAATTATTAAAAGAGTATGATATAATATTATCAAAACATAAAGGAGGAATATGTCAGGGGGAATGCACAAACGACTTAAGAGTGCAGGGTGCTTTCAAAATGAAGACGGTAACTTTATTTGTGAGGTAGAGAATCGTCCTAAGAAGGTTGCAATCTTTGGATCAGCAAGAACCAATCCAGATTCTGGACTTTATAAGTCTGTCGAGAGGATGTCAAAGGAACTTGCACAAGATGGATGGGTCATTGTGACTGGTGGGGGCCCCGGCAGTATGGAAGCAGCCAATAAGGGCGCTTATGGTGTGTGTGGCGAAGATCATGAGTGTTCCATTGCTCATGCAATCTACTTACCTTTTGAAGAAGCCATCAATCGATATGTTCAATCACACACCAAGCACGATGAGTTCTTCTCAAGACTCGAAACTTTCTCTCAGTGTGATGCTTTTGTTGTTAGTCCTGGTGGCATCGGAACTCTTCTGGAAATGGCACTCATCTACCAACTCATTCAAGTTAATCACTTGGATAAGAAGCCAGTTATCTGTGTTGGAAGAATGTGGAGAACCCTAAGAGATTGGTTAGAGAATGAGATGTTGGATTCAGAGTTTCTCACTTATGATGAGATGAAACTCATTCACTATGTGGATCGGTTCTCGGAAGCTACCCAACTCCTAAAGGGTATGTTATGATATGGACATCCATTAAAGAATCATGACTGAAGAACGAAAGATCTATCACGAACTCAAGTCCGACACTAAGTTCTACATTGAAGAGACTCGGTTTGGTCTTTGGACCAGCTTTCTCTTAGATGGGACAGGACTTGTCACGTCAGGAACTAAGGAGGCATGTTTGGAGATAACACCCTGGCATGTTTATTGGGCGAAGTTTGGTTATGATGGAGATGCTCATCAACATGAGACCTCAGACTATCAGCTCTGACTAAATAATCAAACAATTAGTCGGAAACCGATGAAGAGATTTGAAGACTTTATGTGGGAGGCTCATCATAAATTGGATGAGTCTTCTCTATCTCGTCTCGTCAAAAAGGGAGAGAAGGGCGGTACCGCTTACATGTCTGCCGAACGTGGTGACAAGTCTAATAAAGAAAACAAGGCACGCACCAAACAACTCGGTAAAGACATTCGTGGTTCTGGTCTTCCTGGCCCCACCAAAGTGGAAGGTCAATATAAAGAAGCAGGTCAGGACAAACCCAGTAAAGAATCATCTTATGCTGTCTCATCTGGTAAGATGGGAAAGCGTAAGTTCAAGAAGACAATCAAGAAACTGGGTTCCAAGTACAACCAAGACTCTGTGTTGGTTCAGAAGAATAAGAAGACTGATGCCAAACTTCACCCCACAACTAAAGCAGGTAAGAAAGACCTGAAAGGATGGGACGGAAAGGTTGGTAAGATGAAACCCGGTGGCACTGGTGAGATGCAGACTCGCATCAAGGGTAAGACCTTCACCATGGAAGAGAAAGACATCCCTGGTTGACAAATTAATAAGAACAGAGTTATAATCTATTCAAAACAGATTATCATCACATGGGTAAAAGAGAAAGAAAAGTAGTTCTTCGAAACACCAACCTCAGTTCCTTAAGGCTCGCTAAAGCCTGGGAGGAACGTGGGTGCGTGGTTCTTTGGCAGGACCCAGACAACCCCAAAGCAAAACCAATTCCATTTATGGAAGCATTCAAAAAACATCACAACATATGAAAGAAGATCCTTACAGTTTGTCCCCCTCACTGATAAACACAGTGGGGGGATTTGTCATCGCATTACTTACATACACAGTTCCGTTGCTTATACTACTATGACGTTTATCGTTTACTCGAAACCTGGATGTTCCTATTGCACAAAGGTCAAAAAAGTGTTAGAATTAGCAGAACAATCACACGTTATCTACACACTTGATAGAGAATTCTCTGGTTCAGAATTCAAAGACACATTTGGACACAAAGCCACGTTTCCTCAAGTTACAGTAAACGATAAACATATTGGTGGTTGTATTGAAACAGTCAAGTACCTAAGGGAAAAACAATTAGTATGATTTTAGAACACGAAGCACTTTGTGGAGAAGTTGAAGAGGCTGTGGAGTTTGCCCTTAGGGGTAAGTTCACTTTGGATACCTATGAACGTCTCCAACATAACAATTCAGCAAGATCTGTAGCTGAAGCTTTCATTGAAAGTAGAACGGCCGCAAACATTAACAGCATCATTCTTGATCTGGAGGAGTATGTTGATGGAGGCAATAAAAAACTGAGGGAGACCTACGGACATCTTTCTTTCACAGAGGCAACAAAGATCAAAGAATATCTTTATGGTCTTCTTGAGGGGGCTTGGAGGTTTAGTCATGAAAGAAGAAGAACAAGGCGGCGGTCCTCTGCAACCCATAAATAAACTTAAGAATCGACCGCTCCGTCCTAATCGAGGGATGGAGCTGTTGCTCAACAAAAATAGGAGGGAGAAGGAACCATCGAAACTATTTCAAGTAAAGTTTGGTAAGTTAATCTCACTCTTTGGTTTGGAGATTCATTTCCTTATCGACTTTCACTTGATCAAGAACAAAAAGAATCAAGGGGAGGAGAAGTAATGTTGGCAGTCACCCTTACGCTAGCTGGACTCATGTCATTTGCGTTTCTAATTATTGGAACACTGGTTGGATGGGTCGCTCGAGGTTTCGCTCAAGAAAGAATCACTAATTTTTATCCAATGCATCCTGAATTCTTGGATCAAAATGGGAATATTATTCCCGATGAGATCATGAGTGTTAGGTTTGAGAACCCAGAAGATTTTATGGATGAACCCTAAATAAACACACTGAAGTACACTTATCACTATGGCTACATCAACAAAAACTAAACTTCCACCTAATCCTTTTGTGTTTGAGGTTTTGGATCTGGTACATAAACAGAGAACGAAAGCAAAGAAGGTGGAAGTTTTGAAAGAGTATCGTAATGATGCTCTTACATCAGTTCTTATTTGGAACTTTGATGACAGTGTCGTTTCCCTTCTTCCTGATGGGGAGGTTCCCTTCAATCGGAATGATGTTCCTGTGGGAACCGACCACACCTCTCTAAGGAAGGAGTGGAAGAACCTCTATCACTTTGTGAAGGGAGGGAACGATAGTCTCTCTAAGACTCGCAGAGAGTCCATGTTCATTCAGATGCTGGAAGGTCTGCATCCCAATGAAGCGGACATTGTGTGTCTGGTGAAGGATAAGAGACTTGGAGCTAAGTACAAACTCACCAGAGAAGTTGTGGAGCAAGCATATCCCGACATTCAATGGGGTGGTCGCTCATGAGTGGTTTCAAGGATGAGAAAACAGTTGAGTTTGATCTTCCAGTGGACAACGAGGAAGTCAATAAGCTTCTGAAAAGATATAAGAAACTCAAGAAGTATCAGAGGTCTAATCTGTTTACGATTAAGACACTTGATGGTACTGAGGACATCATCTCAAAGATGATCGAGGAAGCTCGCGAGGAGGGGTTCTGATAATTCCTAAACTTTTGTAAAGGAGTTAGGGATCCCTAACATAAATAAGTTATAGTGAGTGGGTAGAGGAAACTCTATCCCCACACGTTGGTTTTATATGGATCGTTATGGTAGATCCTTATAAAACGCAAGTAAGGTGACGCGGAACGAAGCCGTTCATCTTGGTTACCACCCAGGACGCAAACGCCATCCGAAGCAACGGGACGACACGGATCCCCGAAAGGGTAAAGGTGTAAAACAGTTCACGTTTCTAGGAGAAAACAAATGAGTAAGGTTACTTACCGTGGTGTGCCCTATGACACCGAAGATACAAAAGAACTTCGCACAGTCGATACAGTTCTGACCTACAGAGGAGTGTCTCACCGTCGTGTGATTCTTCCCCCAATGGAAAGAATTCGTCAGGCTGAGTTGAAGAAATCTCGTCTTCACGATGCCCAAATGGCACATCTTATAAGCAACTCTTCCCACATGGTGGTGGAATAATCCTATCAAGGAGGAAAGATCATGGAATCATTTACTGTGATCAGTTTCATCATAATAACATCCACTTTTTTAATGGCTATTATTGTTTCGGAAGTTAATCTGTTGAAGTGAAGAGAGGTCTTGACGGCCTCTCTTTTTTTCGTTATGATGTAAGGAAGAGTGGGAACATCTATGGAAAAAGAGAAACTAAAATTAATTGTCAGAAACCTTAAGCTTCTCGTTGATGCTTTAGAGTCTGAAGTTTACTCGGACGTAGAGTCGTATTTGTATCGAGAACCTGAGGTTAAGTTAGCAGACTACGACGAAGTTTTTGAGGACGATGATGATTGACATAACACATTCTTGGAAGGATTGGAGGTACACCGACGACCGTTTGGCGTTAAGATCACAATGTATTCTTCGACTTCTAAAAGAATATGGTGGAGTTAAAATCGATACCGCACCTTACAAGACGAGAGATCTCTTTGAATGTGCTCATGATTGGATCTCACAAGGGAACCAATCAGTTGATGGTATAGTAAACTACTTCAAAGTAACAAGGTTAAATGAAATCAAAGAAAGCAGCTAAGTACATTCTCAAACATCCAGAAATGTTTACTGACGGAGATGTGATTTATGCACAACGTTGGTTGTCTGAGAAAAAGAATAGAAAACTTGCAAAGAAATTGAATGAAAAACAAAGTGAGATTGATCTCAGTCACACCCGACGCTGAGAAGAACATTGCTTATTGTGCAAGAGTATCTAATCCAAAGAATCAAAATAATGAATCCTTTGAAGGTCTCCTGAGATACTGTATTAAGCATCAACATTGGAGCATCTATGAGCAAGCTTTTATGACTCTGGAGATTGAAACCTCCAGAGGAATTGCTGCTCAGATCTTGAGACATAGGAGCTTCACATTCCAGGAGTTTTCTCAGCGTTATGCTGATGCCAGTTTCTTGGGAAACATTGAACTTCCAGAACTTCGTGGTCAGGATGAAAAGAATCGCCAGAACTCTATTGAGGGAGCACTGGATCCTGAGATTGTGGAAAGGTTTGAGAGGCAGATGAATACCCTATTCAGTTCTGCTGTGAATCTTTACCAGAATATGTTGGATGAAGGAGTCGCAAAAGAGTGCGCAAGGTTTGTTCTCCCTCTGGCAGTTCCCACCAGAATGTATATGAGCGGCTCAATTCGATCATGGATTCATTACATCAATCTGAGATCCGGACACGGAACACAGAAAGAACACATGGAGATTGCTAACGCATGTCGTGACATCTTCTGTCAAGAGTTTCCTGTAATTGCTGGTGCTCTGGGTTGGATTGATGAAAATAAATAAGATTATTATGTTATAATTTAATGGCCTCATATCCAGTAGTTAACACCAAAACAGGTGAACAAAAAGAAGTAAGAATGAGTGTTCATGAATGGGATCAGTGGAAATCTGACAACCCTGATTGGACACGGGACTACAGTGATCCCAGCACAGCTCCTGGTTGTGTTGAATTGGGTCATTGGTCCGACAGACTAAAGAAGACACATCCAGGTTGGAATGATGTCCTCCACAAGGCGTCTAAAGCGCCCAGGTCTAGAGTAAAACCATTGAAGTAACAGAATGTCACGAAAGCACAGAGAAAATCCTGTCCCCTTTGGGATGAGCAATCGGACGATGAAGCGCAAGAAGCCAATTAATCTTGACTACATCCACAAAATTGAGCCCCTAACAGAGAACCAAGAAGAGTTCTTTAAATCCTATAAGCTGAATCAGAACATGGTTGCTTATGGGGTTGCGGGCACTGGTAAAACGTTCATCACTCTTTATAATGCTCTGATGGATGTTCTCAGTGATAAAACTCCATACGAAAAGATCTACATTGTCAGATCTTTGGTAGCGACAAGAGAGATTGGTTTCCTTCCCGGAGACCATGAAGATAAATCCTCCCTTTACCAAATTCCATATAAGAATATGGTGAAGTATATGTTTGAGATGCCAGACGACTCATCCTTTGAGATGTTGTACGCTAACTTAAAAGCTCAAGGGACGATCAGTTTCTGGAGCACCTCATTCATTCGTGGAACAACACTAGACAATGCGATCATCCTTGTTGATGAGTTTCAGAATCTAAACTTCCACGAACTTGATTCAATGATCACAAGAGTTGGTACCAACTCCAAGATTATGTTCTGTGGAGATGCCACACAGACTGACTTGGTGAAGACCAATGAGAGGAACGGAATCGTTGATTTTATGAAGATTCTGAAGAACATGCAATCATTTGATATGGTTGAGTTTGAAGCAGAAGACATCTGTCGTTCTGGATTGGTCAAGGAATACATCATTGCAAAACTTGAGTGTGGTCTTTAATGTTTGAACATCTCCCCAATGATTATGAAACACTTGAAAGGGAGACGATTGACGGGGTCAGGTATTACACAGTTCCTGGCTCCGACACTCCTCGTAAATTAGTTTCAATAACTTCTGTCATCAGTCACTTTAATCGCGAGAAGTTTCGTGAGTGGAGACAACGCGTTGGTGAAGAAGAGGCCAACAAGATTACGCGTAAGGCAACCAGTCGTGGCACTGACATGCACACACTGGTGGAACATTACCTGAAGAATGAAGAACTCCCAAGTGTTCAACCACTCTCTGAGTTCTTATTCAAGCAGGCTAAACCTGAGTTAAAACGCATCAATAACATTCATGCTCTGGAACAATCTCTTTTCAGTTTGGAGTTAGGTGTTGCTGGAACTGTTGATTGTATCGCTGAGTTTGATAATGAACTAGCAATCATTGACTTCAAGACCAGTGGAAGAGCAAAGCCAAGAGAATGGATTGACGGTTACTTTGTTCAATGTGCAGCTTATGCTTGTATGTTGTATGAAATGACTGGACAAATCATTGATAAGTTTGTTATAATAATGTCATGTGAAGATGGTGACGTTGTTGTTTATCAAGAGTATGATAAGGCCAAGTATATTAAACTCCTCGGTCAATATATTAGAGATTTTATTGAATCCAAGATCCAAGAATATGTCTGATTCAAATGACAACCTGGAGAAGATTCTTGAGAGTAAGTTCTATTGCCCTCAAAAGTTTGCTCAAGAGATAGAGAAGATTGTCTCAGAGAATAAAGATATGAGATACATGGAAGCAATTGTTTTCTTCTGTGAGAAGAACTCAATTGAAATTGAATCAGTTCCCAAGTTGATGTCGAAGCCTCTAAAAGAGAGACTTAAGGCAGAAGCCATGGAGTTGAACATGCTGAAGAAAACATCTCGTGCCAAGTTGCCCCTGTGATTCCTAAAGTGTCACCTTTCGAAACTTATAAGCAATATCTTTCTCTTAAACAACACTTCACTAAAGAAAAGTACGATTACCATAGGTATGGTGGCAAGTCTCGTGCATCACTTCAATCATTCTACAAACGCAAGGACAGATTTTTCTTTGAGAAATTGAGTCGTCAGAAGGATGATCAACAGGTCATTGATTTCTTTGTGTCTAACTTTGTGGGTTGTGATGATCCACAGACTCTTTGGATTGGAAAGATTGTAAAGGATGGAGATGAATGTTATAATCAATGGAGAAGAAGAGTTCAGTCACTCTCTTATTTCTTTAAGGGTGAGATGGAAACTCTTCTGAGTGGAAAGAAGTTTGATTCAATCTTCTCCACAGAGAAAGGTCACCCGTTGATTGTGAAGGAGTATCTATCAAATAATCTTTCACTTGAGTCTCTTGTTATTCTGGATAAGATTCTCAACTACAGAAAGGATCTCGATAAGAGATTGTCGGATCCAGTATGGGAGTTTCTCTCTATGAGAATTAAAAAGTATGAAACCTTTCTAAATATTGACATGTTTCACTATAAAAAACTATTAAAGGAGATGGTATTAAATGGCACTTGATAATAAAACTGCTCTGGAAAACCTTCTGAAACAGAAGGTAGAGATGGAGCAACAACTGGCGCAGGTTGAAGTTCTAAAGCAGAACTATCTTAGAGTATGTGGTGCAGTTGATGTTCTTCAGCAAATTCTTGAGAGTGATGAGGAAGTTGTTGATTCCGAAGGAGAAGAATGAAATTCTTTGATTCTGAGATTGTAAGAAAAGAGATTCTGGACATTCAAGATCTTCAGGATGAGGTGATGGAAGGATCCATTCATCTATTCTCAATGCCGATGAATGAAAAGATTCAACATATCAAAAAGTTGAAGGAACTTCTTACAAAACAACAGACTTATTACACCAGACTTAGTTTGTCTGATGATGATGGAGCTAAAGATCAAAAGAAATATCTTGAAGATTCCGCAAGGGATCTAGGTATTCTCTCTGATGGTGAGAATCTCATGACATCTCTTCAAACAATGCAAGAAACTCTTGATAAAATCATAGAGGAGCTCGAATAACACACAAACACACAACGAATACAAACAATACGGAGAATACAAATGAGTTTTGATAAACTTAAGAAGCAGTCCTCACTGGGCGACCTCACCAAGAAACTGGTGAAGGAAGTGGAGAAAATGAATGGAGGAGGTGGGAGTAACCAAGACGAACGTCTTTGGAAACCAGAGATGGGTAAGGATGGTGTCGGTTATGCCGTCATTCGCTTCCTTCCTGCACCTGATGGAGAGGACCTCCCTTGGGTGAAACTATTCTCTCATGCCTTCCAAGGTCCTGGTGGATGGTACATTGAGAACTCCTTGACCACTCTGGGTCAGAATGATCCTCTTGGAGAACTGAACCGCGAACTGTGGAACAGTGGTAACGATGCAGATAAGGAGACTGTTCGGAAACAGAAGCGTAAGCTTTCCTTCTATTCCAACATCTATGTGGTGAAGGATCCAGCCAATCCTCAGAATGAGGGTAAGGTTTTCCTTTACAGGTTTGGTAAGAAGATCTTTGATAAGATCATGGAAGTGATGCAACCTGAGTTTGAGGATGAAGAACCCATCAACCCCTTTGATTTCTGGCAGGGTGCAAACTTCAAACTGAAGCTTAAGAAGGTTGCTGGTTACTGGAATTATGACAACTCTGAATTCGACAAGCCAAGTGCTCTGTTGGATGACGATGAGGCAATGGAAGCCATCTGGAAGAAAGAAAGTTCCCTTCAGGAAATTATCGCACCTGATAAATTCAAGTCTTATGATGACCTGAAGAAGCGTCTGGATGCTGTTCTTGGCAATAAGAACAAGCCATCTCGTCCCATTGAAGATGAGCCTGTGGCTGAGTCTGTGGAACCTCGCATTTCTGAGGAAGAAGTGTTGAGGAAACTTGAGGCTTCTGCTAAGAGGGAAGTGGTTGAAGACACCCCAGTTGAAAGTGGTGTTGATGAAGAAGACCCCATGCAATATTTTGCTAGGCTTGCAGGGGACTGATCTGAAATTCAACTTTTAATTCCATGCCTGGGGGAAAAATTCTCCAGGCATTTTTTATGCTCTATTACCTTTTTATTCTTACTGGAATAAGCGGATATCATCACCCTTCACTCGACTGGGGGATTCATATTGCGAAGACCCAGAAGGATAAGGCATGATGTTCTCCATGTCATCAATGATAAGACCAACATAGAAGTTCTTCAGAACATAGATGTTTCTTCTGTCGTCCTGAAGTTTGGATTCATAATCCCAGTTGGTGTATTCATCTGTGATTTGTGTGGATATTGTTTCTGTTCCCAATCCACGATCAAAGTAAGTGATACTGAAGTTTCGTGAGACTTCCTTACCTGCCGGAAAGATAAGGTTACCAAGAGAATCTCTTACTTCTCTGGTCTCATAATGATGAACAGCATAGATGTTGTCTTCTGATCCATACTTATTCACAAGATAGTTATCAAATGATTGTTGAGACAGAGGCCACTCGTTCTCAGGATTCACAATGTTGTTAGACAACATAACTAACCAATCGAGATTCTCATCATTGTAGATTTTATAAGCAACCTCATCAGGTCTCTCATCACCAATTACCTTATACTTGTTGAAGAACTGTAGGTCATCAAAGATGTCTGGACGAATTCGACCTCTTCTGAAAAGATTCTTGACCTCAACATAATCATTGATGTTCTTGGTGCCAGGAAGACGACTAACGTAGTCGAAGTCTGGAACGTAACGGAAATACTTCTTAGCCATTAGTATCCAGTGCCTCCAGCGTTTTCGTAATCTTGTGCATAAATTGGATCAAGTTCTCCAAACTGCATGTTAATTGAATAGGATGTCATGGAACCATCCACATAAGTCATATAGACATTATCTGGTGTGTAATTGACACGACAATTCATCAAAGCACATGGTTTAATCTTATTCATGTATGGATGTGGTCCATCATTACTAATATATTCCAACTTAAAGATGTTAGGAGTATAGAGAAATAATCCTTGATCAGAATAAGCTGGTGCCATGTTTTTCTTGAAGAAAGAGATGATCTCTTTACATGTTTGTGCTTCGCTTTGGCTTCTGGGTGTGAGTTTAAAATTGAAACTAAACGTTCTTAACTTAGGACCATTAAACAGAAGTTCAAGGTTGGGGTTAATGACAGTTCCTGTTGAACGAGCTGTGATGTTTGCTCCCACGGCCTGTCCAGCAAAGTAAGCTTTCAGGAAAGCTTCATTGTTTGGTTCCGAAAGGATCTTCTGAGCTGATTTTCCAACATTATCGAGAAGATTTTGAGCTCCTCCAATTATATCGAAGTTTGACAGATCCGTGATGGCTCCCATGGCAGCTTGAGCCAGTTCTGCATAGATCATGTTGAGACTGTCACCACCCCAATCGACAGAGTGTGTTTCTTCTAGGTTAGGTTGCATTGGAAGTTGAACCGTTCCCTGAGGTGCCCCAAGTCGTTGTTCTGATGACCCACCAGCGCTGGTGAGTTGTCTGCCCTCTGCTGAATACTTATGAGCAGTAAATGAGATATAATCATAACCAAACTGACCGAGATTGGATTCAGGATATGTCAGTCTCATTGACCTTGAAGTCCCTGGCACCCCAGAGGACCTAGTGGAAGACCTACCACTTACTCTGTCGTCTGGAACAGCTTTCAATGTGGCCCGCACACCTTCGTTGGGAAGTCGATAAGTGGAACCATTGTTTGGTAAGTTACCTGAACCATTGCCTGTGACGTTAGAACGACCAACTCCTCCAGTTATCTCACCCTGGTTCTCGTCGATGTCATAGGCGTAGGGATTACTATCGGTAACATCTCCGTCACCATTTACCAGTTGACCTGTAGTTGGGTTTTGAGTACCAGGAACACGACTTTGAAAGAATGCTAGGTTCTTCTTCTCCCAGTCCAATGTTCCATCGAAGTTTCCTTTGTCAAGAAGAATTCTTGCTCTGTCATCATTAAAGATAGGAACAGCTTCTGTGTAGAACTGGCGTTCAAACTCATCAGATGTCAGTCTCTGTGTTTGAGAACCTTGACGACTGTTATAGAGTTGAAGGAAAAGAGGTTGGTTATCAATGGTCCAAACATAATTATCGGCAGATGCCAGAAGCCGACCCTTCTCGATACCACTTCTCTGTGTAATTTCTACGGAACCATTATCAGTGTCAACATATTCATCGACTCTGAGGTTGTTCCAAATCGTGGTTGATTTTACTTCAGCCATTACGTTGGCACATTTTTAGTTATTTATGGTGAAGTTTTGATATGGAATGGACCTCATATCACTGAGTTCTGCTGGATAAACCAGATAGAAAAGACTTTGAACTTCTTCCCAGTCATAATTTCTGAAGTCACCCCAGTGATAATTTACACCACGGAATCCCCATTCATAAACTTCCAAACAAGCAATCAGAGGAAAGGTGTCATATTCAATTCTGGGAGTCTTTGCTTTGTAAATGAAAGTGTAATATCTACCAGGCAGAGGAACAGGTTCAGGAGGACTGAGCACTTCCATTAAGGCAAGCATCATACTGTCAGATTCACCGAGAGCAGTGATGTCGTCTTTTGTTTCTTCAACTCTATTTATTTCGCTTGCGAGATACTTTCTTTGGTCCATCTAATCCCAGTTCCTTTTCTGTCAGTATCATAAATTCCACACCATTGTCTGCTGCGAATTCTCTAGCGGCCGACCACTTAGCCTGATTTACTTCATAAGTGAGTGATTCATAAAGAAATGATTTGGTTACTTTCTTTCCTCTTACTGGTGGTTTAGTTTGTTTGTAGGGTTTAACTTCAACAACAAATTTCTTCACCTTGCCATTTCTTTGTTTGATTTCAATGAGAAAGTCGGGATAATAACGATGTACCTTTCCGTCCTTAGGTGAGACATAAGGTATTGAGAATTCTTCACTTGCCCATCTCAAAACATTGGGGTTTCTATCAAAGTATCGACAAGCTCTTCTCTCCCAAGAAGACCGACAGATAATGTTATTGGAATTGCCAATGTATTTCTCTGGATTTTCTGGTTTGTAGATACTTTTTATACTCTCACCCATCCCCTCTAAATAATAACAACCCTAGCAGTATTTAGATGGCAGGTCCTATAGCCAATTCATGGAGGACATCCGCAATCAAGAGCCGCATTCTGAATGTAGCTCAGACATCTGTTTATCAAGTGAAGTTGCAACCACCTTCCCTCGTCAATAGTTTTCTTGATTCCAGAGGATTTAGTTATTCTCAGGATGGAACTAATGTTGAGTTGCTTTGTAATGCAACCACACTTCCTGGTCCTAATTTTTACACACATGAAGTAAAGAATGACCATGCTGGTGTGACAGAGAGAATGGTTTACAGAAAAGATTTTGACTCCTCTGTTGATTTTACCTTTATGGTTGACCACAAATATGATGTGGTTGAGATGTTTGATGGGTGGATGGATTTCATTGCCGGTTACAATGAAGACCCGGAGGAAGATGCCAATCAGGCACTGGGTTATAGAATGAGATACCCTAATGAGTATCGTTCCGATAATGTTTACATTAGTAAGTTTGAAAAGAATGTCAACAGTGTCGGTGGTGGCGACAGTAGTTATCAAATGACTTATCAGTTGATTGGTGCTTATCCCAAGCAAGTTCAACCAACTCAGGTAAATTATGACAGGTCACAGGTGTTGAGTTACACTGTCTCCATGGGATTTATTAGATACATCAGAACCCGTGAAAGGCTCAAATAAATAATAGAGAACATAATGATTCGTTATGCCATTACCTAAAATTGCCACTCCTCAATATGAGTTGGAGTTGCCATCAACAAAAAAGACAATTAAGTATCGTCCGTTTCTAGTTAAGGAAGAAAAACTTTTGGTTCTTGCCCTTGAAAGTGAGGACATGAAACAAATCACAACAGCCATCAAACAAGTTCTTAAGAATTGCATCCTCACCAGAGGAGTGAAGGTTGAAACACTTCCGACCTTTGACATTGAGTATCTGTTTCTTCACATTCGTGGTAAGTCTGTGGGTGAGGAAATTGAGCTCAACATTATCTCTCCAGACGACAGACAGACTAACATCCCAATCAAGATTTCTGTTGATGAGATTCGGGTCATTGAGGATGAGTCTCACAGCAAGCATGTTAAATTGGATGACAATCTAATGATGGAAATGAAGTATCCATCACTGGACCAGTTCATCAAAAACAACTTCAACTTCAATGAATCTCTTGACATGGACAAGTCTTTTGAGTTGATTGCTTCCTGTGTAGGTAAAATCTACAATGAAGAAGAAGTCTGGGTGGCAGAAGAGTTCTCTATGAAAGAGATTGTTGAGTTCTTGGAACAGATGAACTCAGTTCAGTTTAAGGAGATTGAGAGGTTCTTCTCAACAATGCCTAAACTTTCTCATGAGATTGAGGTTGTGAATCCAAATACTAAAGTTAAGAGCACTATCGTTTTGGAGGGATTAGCCAGTTTTTTCGCGTAGGAATGGTCCACATGGACCTTGAAGCCTATTTTAGGCTCAACTTTGCCCTTATGCAGTACCATAAATATAGTTTGACGGAAATAGAAAACATGATCCCATGGGAACGTGATGTCTATGTTGAGCTACTTAAGCAACACTTAGAAGAGGAAGAAGAAAAGCAGAAGGCAAGACAAAATGGCTAGAGATCCCAAGAGACTAAGAAAGGCTTACGAATTCAAACTTGGCAAAGACCTTGTTAGCAAACTTTCTGACGCCCAGATTGGGATTCTCTCTTCTTATTACAACTCTCTTTCTGATGCAGAACAATCAAAGATTGATAATGAGATAATTAAAGGAATATCAAATGATCTTCGCGACATGGCAGAGTCCATGGTGTCGGAGAATTCTGAAACTAAGACAGTTGATGAGATTCAAGAAAGACTAGACAAGAACCTTAAGGAAACCTCTGACAACATTCTAAACAAAATTGATGATCTCATTGCTGAGTATCAGAACAAAGTAAAGAATGGACCATCTAAAACCAAGAAGAAAGGTGGTGCTCTGGCGACGATCGCCAAACCAAAGACTAATTACCAAGAGATTCCTAACGATGAATTGATCGGTGATGAAGATATCGATCCGGCAATTCTTCAGGAACTTGGCATTCAAGATGCCACCGATTTAACTTATGATGAGTATAAAACTCTTCTGAAAGAGAGACTGATTGCCAATAGACAAACAGGTAAGGGTGTTTCTGTTGAATCTGATCAGCAACTCAGAGAAGAACTAAAGAGAACTCGAACTAAGAAAGGAAAGTTTAAAGTTAAACCAACAGCTGCCACAATGGCATCTGTAATCACAAAACCAAAATCAGGAACTTCATCAACTTATTCCTCAAAATCACCTCTGATGTTGAGGGAAGAAGAAGAGGATAAGAAAGAAGAAGAGAAGGTTGATAATTTTGTTGTTCAACAACTTCCAAAATCTTTGGGAGGAGTTGTTGAATCATTGAACGCCCTCAATGCCATGTTGGCATCGATGTTGGCGTTTGATAAGGCTCAGGCTGATGCCGAAAGGCAGGCAGCAAGTAAGGCAGAAAGAGAAAGTAAAGAGAACAAATCAGAGAAGAAAATAAAGAAATCTTTCTTAGGAATGGTGAAGGACGCTGCTCCTAAGTTAGGAATCATGGATCGGTTGAAGAAATTCTTCGGCAACATTCTGGCAGGAGGTGCTCTTCTTGCTCTGATGAAGTGGTTGCAAGATGAAGATAATCAAAAGAAGATTGAGGATGTAAAGAATTTTATTGTTGATAAATTTCCACTTATAATGGGTGGTATTCTTGCACTAAAGGCTCTGAATATTGGTGCGAAACTATTGTCTTTTTTAGGGATACTTAAAACTATTGCAATTAGTCTTGGTCCAACGCTTGCTCTTATTGCAGCTGGTGCAGCAGCAGGTGCACAGGCAGATCAACAAAGAAGACAAGAGGAAGAGCGTCAAAGACAAGATAGATCCCGTGAGGATCAAGCAAGACGAGAATCTGGTCTTCCTGACTTGACTCCTGAAGAACAAAGACGACGCCAAACTTATGATGATGCGAGATCTAGCGCAGGTCAA
>Ga0070745_1000239_pt1 | contig 34772 bp, 31 predicted proteins | sample VirMetDEL_Mar_4_FD_77438 | JGI IMG/M metagenome (GOLD analysis project Ga0070745, IMG submission 77438) | Aqueous microbial communities from the Delaware River and Bay under freshwater to marine salinity gradient to study organic matter... | ecosystem: Environmental > Aquatic > Marine > Coastal ...
ATGATCGAGGAAGGTAAACAAGAAGCTGCAGCGGAAGCCGCTGCGAAACAAGCCTCGGCACCTGCGCCCGCTGAAACCGAACTCAGCAAAGAACCTCTCGCTGCACAAATCAACTTTGATGACTTCGCCAAAGTCGATTTGCGCATTGCCTTGATCGTCAAAGCCGAACACGTTGAAAAAGCCAACAAGCTCCTAAAATTGACCTTAGATATTGGCGGCGAAACGCGCACCGTATTCTCTGGTATTAAGTCTGCTTATAAGCCAGAAGACTTAGAAGGCAAACACACTGTGATGGTGGCTAACCTTGCACCACGTCAAATGAAGTTTGGCCTATCAGAAGGCATGGTATTAGCGGCGGGTCCTGGTGGTGAAGAAATTTACCTACTAGAACCTCATGCAGGTGCGAAACCAGGTCAACGCGTAATGTAATCGGCCCATTAACCAGGTTGTAAAACGAGGTTAAGCCAAGTAACAAGCGGCACAACCTACTGGTTGAATAAGACGACAAGACCATGCCCACCTTAGTTAATAAGAAAGATTCTTAATAAGGTGGGCATTGTCATAAATAAAGAAACATAAACCAAGCTTATATAAGCATAACTTATTATCTATATACTAAATCGGACTAGAAATACAAAAGCTTTAGTCTTGTTAGTTATAAGCAGATTGGTATAGTTACGCTTGCGGATGCTTTTCGCTAAAAGTATCTACAATCACCGTATTCACCTTACGAAATCTTTGTCCGCGATGTCGCTGAGAAAGCTTTCTTATACTATTTTTGGATGTAGGATGACTGAATATCTCCTGATACTGGTCAGTACCATTCTGGTTAATAACTTTGTACTGGTACAATTTTTGGGTCTATGCCCTTTTATGGGTGTCTCTGGAAAGCTAGAAACTTCCATTGGTATGGCCATGGCCACGACCTTTGTTTTGACATTATCAAGCCTATGCAGCTATCTCACCTATACCTACATACTCCAGCCATTTGGTCTTGAATACCTGCAAACCATTTCTTTTATTTTGGTGATTGCAGTAGTGGTACAGTTCACTGAAATGGTGGTGCATAAAACCAGTCCTCTGCTTTATCGCGTACTGGGTATTTTCTTACCTTTGATCACCACCAACTGCGCGGTATTGGGTGTGGCTCTGCAAAATATCAGCAAACAAAACGGCTTCGTTGAATCCATTCTTTACGGTTTTGGCGCAGCGGTCGGCTTTTCTTTTGTATTGGTTTTGTTCTCCGCTATGCGCGAGCGCATTAACGTGGCCGATGTACCGACCGTTTTTAAAGGTTCTGCGATTGGTATGATCACTGCGGGTCTAATGGCTTTGGCTTTCATGGGCTTTACCGCCCTTGTACAGATTTAGAGGTCAACGATGCTAACCGTTCTACTCGCTATCGGAATCTTAGTCCTTTTGTCACTTATTTTTGGCGCCATTCTGGGTTATGCCAATGTTCGCTTCCATGTGGAAGGCGACCCCATTGTAGATCAAATTGATGCTCTGCTGCCACAAACGCAATGCGGCCAATGTGGTCATCCGGGCTGCCGTCCTTATGCCGAAGCCATCGCCAACGGCGAAGCGATTAACCATTGCCCTCCAGGCGGGCAAGCCACCATTCAAGCGTTAGCCGATTTATTGGACGTGGAAGCCATCCCTTTGGACGGTGATCATGGTACAGAAACCGCAAAACGTGTCGCGGTGATTCGTGAAGACGAATGTATCGGTTGCACCAAGTGTATTCAGGCTTGTCCTGTGGATGCGATTTTAGGTGCAGCAAAACAAATGCACACCGTGATTGCGGATGAATGCACAGGCTGCGACCTTTGTGTCGAGCCATGCCCTGTAGATTGTATTGATATGGTAGAAGTCGGCGTGACAGCAAAAACTTGGTCTTGGGACAAACCGCAAGGCATCGCGGCAACCTCAATAAACATCATAGCCACCGACCGCCAAGCGGAGGCTGTACACTAATGCCAACAGTAAATATGCAAACAGCGAACATTTTTTCGTTTCATGGTGGTATTCATCCACCCGAAAACAAAACCCAATCCTTGCAGTTGCCTTTGGGGCGACCTAGCCTACCAAACGAGCTTATTTTACCGCTTGGACAACACATAGGTCAGAGCTCTCGCCCCTTGGTAAAAGTGGGCGATAAGGTGCTAAAAGGGGAAACCATTGCGATTAATAATGGCTTTCTGAGCAGCTTTCTACACGCTCCTACCTCTGGCACTATTACGGCCATTGAAGAACGCCTAATTGCTCACCCTTCAGGCTTAAGCGATCTTTGTATTATTCTCACGCCAGACGGCAGCGATACTTGGACAAAACTTGAGCCTTTGAGTCATTGGCAAGACATCAGCAAAACCGATGTGCTGGCCTATTTGTCTGAAATGGGCATTATCGGCATGGGTGGCGCAGGCTTTCCGACGCAAGTTAAACTTCAAGGCGCCTACAAAAATCCTCTCACCCATTTCATTATCAATGCGGCAGAATGTGAGCCTTATATCACCGCCGATGATATGTTGATTCGTGAAAAGACGCTTGAATTGGTGTTAGGCATCGAGATACTGCAACATCTTGTACAGGCAGATCATGTTGTCATTGGCATTGAAGACAACAAACCTACCGCCATTGCGGCCTTAAGAACGGTACTAAACAAGCGTAAGAGTAAAATTCAAATCGCTGTGGTACCAACCAAATACCCTTCTGGCGGTGAAAAACAGTTAATTCAGTTGCTCACTGGCAAAGAAGTTCCAAGCGGACAATACCCAGCGGACATTGGTATCTTATGTCAAAACGTCGGCACCTGTGTTGCGGTTCACGATGCGATTACGCTCGGCAAACCTCTCATTTCTCGCTTTACCACTTTAACGGGTGATGCATTAAAGAACCCACAAAATGTCGAAGTATTACTGGGCACACCGGTCGCACATTTGTTGGATTACGCAGAGTCTGAACCCAAAAAACTCAGTCGCTTAATTATGGGCGGCCCCATGATGGGTTACACCTTAGATTCCGCCGCTGTGCCGATTGTTAAAACCAGTAACTGCATACTAGCCGCCAGCAAAAAAGAACTTCCGCCGCCCGCACCAGAACAAGCCTGTATCCGTTGCGGCATGTGCGAACAAGCCTGCCCTGCTAGCTTATTGCCTCAGCAATTATTGTGGTTCAGCAAAAGCCAAGAGTTCGAAAAAGCCGAACACCACAATCTATTTGATTGCATCGAATGTGGTGCTTGCTCTTATGTGTGCCCAAGCAGCATTCCATTGGTACAGTATTACCGCCATACCAAGAGCAGCATCCGCGAAGCCCGCGAAGCGACAGTAAAATCTGACTTGGCTAAGCAACGTTTTGAAGCGCGCAAAGCCCGTCAGGATGCCGAAGCCGCTGAGAAAGAAGCCAAGCGCCTTGCTCGTCAAAAAGCGACGCCAAGCAAAACGACAGATGAGAAGAAAAGTGCACCGGCTAAAGCGGCTCCAACGGCCGCCGCTGCGCCTGCAACGACTGACGAATCTAAAAAGCTCAAAGTGGATATCGCCATTGGCAAATCCAAATTGAAAAAGCTAGAAAAACAATTGCTTGAAGCACAAGAAAACGAGCATGTCGAAGACATTAACAGTTTACAGCTTCAGGTAACGGATCAAGAAAAAGCCATCGCCTTGCTTGAAGAACAGCTTGCTCAAATGCCTAGCGCTACGCCTGCCGCGCCAGCAGTAAATACGGCCAAAGCAAGTCCTGCGCCAGTGAATGACGAACTGAAAAAAGCCAAAGTCGATGTCGCCTTAATTGGTGTGAAACTTAAGAAACTGCAAAAGCAGCTTATTGAGACACCAAATGATCAAGAATTGAAAGACAAGATCAATGCTTTTGAGACAGACCTGAAAGCCGCACAAGATACTGTTAGCAGGCTAAGCGCAACGACTGAATCTCATACCGCAGCGTCTGAACCTAAGGCGGCGGCAAGCGATGAATTGAAAAAGCTCAAAATAGACGCCGCCATTGCCAAAGCTGCGGTGAAGAAAGTCGAAAAAGCCTTGAAAAAAGCGGAAGAAATTAATGCGCCAGAAATCGAAGCGATTCGCCAGCAGCTAAAAGAAGCTCAACAACGCGCAGACGATCTGGAAAAAGCCTTAGCCAACCCGGAAGCCGCTTCTCAGAACGCGGAGGCACAGACTAAAAAAGCAGATGCGGCACCAAACAATGTCGATGCTGACGCAGCTAAGAAACGCAAAATTGACCTAGCTATCGCCAAAGCTGGCATTAAAAAAGCCGAGAAAAACATCCAGCTGCTACAGGAGCAAGGCAAAGACGAAGCGGAAATCAATGCGTCTGAATGGCCAAGCAAACTGAAAGAAGCGCAAGAAAAGCTCGCTGCGCTTGAAGCCGAAGAAAACACACCAGCTACTGCCGTTTCTGCGCCAGTAGAGAAAATAGCAGATACGGTTGCTCAAAGCGAAGTCAAAGCCGAGCCAGAAATGGATTTGGCGACGCAGATTAAGAAAGAAAAAATCGCTGTCGCTTTGGCTAAAGCGCAAATTAATAAGCTCAACAAGCGCTTAGAAAGCACTCCAGAGGACGCTAACAGCATTAACCAAGAAATTAACGCCACGCAACAAAGACTGCAACGCGCTGAAGCCTTGTTAGAAAAACTTATTCATTCGCAAACCAACATGCAAGAGAATCGTTAAATGGCATTATTGAGGATCACCTCCCCCCACACACAACGTGCAGGACGTCGCACCTCTTGGGTGATGCAGATGGTCATTTTAGCGACCATTCCAGGCATCGTGGTACAAACCTGGTTATTTGGCTGGGGCACCTTCATTAACCTAATGATCGCCTGCATCACAGCATTATTAAGCGAAGCAGCCATTTTGGCGATTCGTCGACGCCCAGTTGGATTCTTCTTGAAAGATTACAGTGCGCTATTAACCGCTGTACTGCTAGGGGTTGCCCTTCCCCCCGTTGTGCCTTGGTGGGTAACGGTAACCGCCGTGGCTTTTGCGATTATCTTTGCCAAACAGCTTTATGGTGGACTAGGAAACAATCCGTTCAACCCAGCTATGGTGGGTTACGCCATTGTGCTCGTGTCTTTTCCTGTGCCAATGAGCCAATGGCTTGGCGTTCACAGCATGGTATCTGCTGGTGAGACGTTGTCTTTCATGCAAAGCTTGCAGGCTATTTTCCATCAGCTTCCAGTAATCGACAGCTACACTATGGCAACCCCATTGGATGGCTTCAAACACAAAGACCTATTAGATTCACAAGCCGCCTTTAGCAGCATTGCCGCGCTACAAGGCCCAAGCCTAAACAGCTGGCTTTGGGTGAACTTGGCTTACCTTGTGGGTGGTCTTGCACTGATTTGGTTGCGTATTATTACTTGGCACACGCCTGTGGCACTCTTGGGTGCTTTGTTAGTAATGTCTGGCGCATTTCATTTATTTGATCCTAGTAACACGGCAACGCCGTTTTTCCACCTCACCACGGGCGCAGCCATGTTTGGTGCCTTCTTTATTGCCACCGACCCTGTGTCTTCTTGTACCAGTAATCGCGGCAAACTGATTTATGGTGCGGGCATTGGTATCTTAATTTATATCATTCGCTCTTGGGGTGGTTACCCTGATGGCGTAGCGTTCGGCGTCCTACTCATGAACTTCGCAGCACCCTTGATAGATTACTACACACAACCCAGAACCTACGGTCATAAAAAAGCCAAAACAGGCTTAAAAGTTGGGGAGGATAACTAATGGAATTGTTCGCCTCTGTTCGTCGCAACAGTCTCGGGTTGGCTATATTTGCTGTATTAACAGCGGGTTTGATTGCCATCACGCACCAGCTCACCGACCACACCATCAAAAACAATATCTTGGAAGCGCAAATCTCGGCTTTTAACGAAATATTGCCAGCGAATCTATACGATAACGACTTAACCAAAGACACCGCCACTCTGCCCGCTGACCCATTACTTGGTAGCGAAGAAGGCATTAAAATTCACATCGCTCGTAAAGATGGCGAAGTCACTGCCATTATTTTCGAAACCATCGCACCGCGTGGCTATAACGGTAATTTAGACATGCTGGTCGCCATTGATAAAAACGGTGTTGTCACTGGCAGCCGAGTCATCAGTCATAAAGAAACACCTGGCTTGGGCGATAAGGTAGAGCTTAAAAAATCCAAATGGATCTTAAGCTTTGCCAACAAATCATTAGACAATCCGGACATCAAAGGCTGGGGCGTTAAAAAAGACGGTGGCGATTTTGATCAATTCACAGGGGCCACTATTACGCCTCGCGCTGTCGTTCGTGCCGTAAAAAACACTCTTATTTATTTTGATCAACACAAAGATACGCTATTAGCGTATTAGGATAGCCCAATGAAAATGAGCGCAGAAACAGCTGCAACAGACGCTACTCAAGAACAGAGCAAGCCAAGCGCCAATTACGCAGAAATCATTTATAACGGTATCTGGAAAAACAATCCGGCTCTGGTTCAGTTGCTCGGCTTATGCCCTATGTTGGCGGTAACCAGTACGGTCGTCAACGCATTGGGTCTTGGGCTGGCTACCATGGTGGTTTTAATCGGCTCTAACATTGCCGTTTCCATCATTCGTAACTACGTGGCCGATGCCGTTCGTCTGCCAGCTTTTGTGATGATCATCGCCTCTTTTACCACTTGTATCGAATTGATCATGCAGGCTTATACCTATGAGCTTTATCAGATTTTAGGGATTTTTATTCCTCTAATCGTAACCAACTGTGCGATCTTGGGCCGTGCCGATGCCTTTGCTAGCCGCAACCCTGTTCTGCCTTCTGCGCTCGATGGCTTTATGATGGGGTTAGGTTTCATGTTTATCCTTGTTACCCTTGGCGCCATGCGTGAGCTGATTGGTCAAGGCACATTGTTTTCTGATATGCAGTTGTTATTCGGTGATATGGCAACACACTGGAAAATTGTTGTTTTTAACGACTATCCAAACGTTCTTTTTGCCGTCTTACCACCCGGAGCATTTATTGGACTAGGCTTGTTGATCGCTGGTAAAAACTACCTAGATGAACGCGAGAAAAAACGCATTGCCACACAGAAAGCCAAAGACGGCCCAAGTGCGTCAAAACGGGTTCGTGTTACTGGGCAAGTTAGTTAACCTATTTAAAACCTCACCCTAACTCTCTCCTTGAAAGAGATAAGGGGAGAAAATTTTAAGCGTCATAAAGGCAGTCAAACGTGAACAAAGATAAACGCTACGAGATTTTTTCTCGCTTACGAGCTGAAAACCCAAATCCCGTAACCGAGCTAGAATACAGCTCGCCTTTTGAGCTTTTAATTGCGGTGCTGTTTTCTGCCCAAGCCACGGACGTGAGTGTCAATAAAGCCACACGCAAGCTTTTTCCTGTCGCCAATACGCCAGAAACCATGCTGGCGCTTGGTGTAGATGGCTTAAAAAGCTACATCAAAACCATTGGCTTGTTTAACGCCAAGGCCGAAAATGCCATTAAAACTTGCCAAATTTTGATCGAGAAGCATAACAGCGTTGTTCCTGAAACGCGTGAAGAACTGGAAGCCCTTCCAGGTGTTGGCCGCAAAACCGCCAATGTGGTACTCAACACGGCTTTTCGCCAAGTGGCCATGGCAGTGGATACGCATATCTTCCGCTTCAGCAACCGTACCAAAGTCGCACCAGGCAAAAACGTCTTAGAAGTGGAAATGAAACTGCTTAAATTCGTGCCAAAAGAGTTTCTTTTGGATGCTCACCACTGGATGATCCTTCACGGCCGCTACATCTGTGTGGCTCGCAAGCCTAAGTGCGATGCCTGTGTGATTGAAGACCTTTGTGAATTTAAGGACAAGACCTCTACCTAATCTTTTAATCAATGCTCTTTAGTTAACTAAAGACTAATCTAAATTTAAATAACATCGCATTTATTAAACCTTTCTAGCTCGGCATGCTTACGCTATTGAGATGTCACTTTTTAGAGGGAAAATGCCATGAGTCACCGTTTAACCCAAGCCCAGCTTGATGCCCATTGGATGGCCTACACAGGCAATCGTCAGTTTAAAAAAGATCCTCGCATCATCACCTCGGCCGCAGGAAAATATTACACCGATTCTGATGGTAGGAAAATTTTCGACGGCCTATCAGGCCTATGGACATGCGGTTTGGGTCATAGCGTTCCCGCTATTAATGAGGCCGTTGCAGAACAGGTAAAAACCCTCGACTACTCTCCTGCTTTTCAATTCGGTCACGAGAAGTCTTTTTTGTTAGCAGAGCAAATTACTGAATTTATGCCTGCAGGATTAAACCGTATTTTCTTTACTGGCTCCGGTTCAGAATCGGTCGATACCGCATTAAAAGTTGCCCGTGCATATTGGCGTAAAAAAGGCATGGGAACAAAAACCAAGTTTATCGGTCGTGCTAAGGGTTATCATGGCGCCGGTATTTCAGGCTTCAGCGTTGGCGGCATTCCAGCAAACCGCACGCTTTATGGTCAAGGCTTAGAATCTTATCACTTACCTCACACCCAAGTTCCGGGCAGCGAATTTTCTAAAGGTATGGCCGAACAAGGTAAAGAACGCGCAGAAGAGCTACTTAACCTTATCATGATGCACGATGCATCGAACATTGCGGCCGTCATTGTTGAACCCATGTCAGGCTCCGCTGGCGTTATCGTTCCACCACAAGGGTATTTGCAGCGTTTGCGTGAGATCTGTGATCAGCACAATATCTTGCTCATCTTTGATGAAGTCATCACCGCGTTTGGGCGTATGGGCGCGAAAACCGGCGCAGAAGCCTTTGGCGTGACGCCTGACGTGATTACCATGGCAAAACAAGTTACCAATGGGGTGATCCCAATGGGCGCTGTGGCCTTTAAACAAGAAATCTACGACACCTTCATGGACAATGGCGGTCCGGATTACATGCTAGAGATTCCTCATGGCTACACTTACTCCGCCCACCCTATTGCCTGCGCTGCGGGATTGGCTTCTCTCGCTGAGATAAAAAAACAAGGTTTGATTGAGCGCGTTAACAGCATGAGTTCCGTGTGGGAAAACAGTGTCCACCAGCTAAAAAGCGCCAGCGCTATTGTGACAGACATTCGTAACTATGGATTTGCGGCAGGCATCACCATTGCACCAATAGATGGTGAACCAGCTAAACGTCCCTTCCAAATCGCCATGGCAATGTGGGACAAAGGTTACTATGTACGTTATGGTGCCGACACTATTCAATTAGCCCCCCCCTTCACGACAGAGCAATCTGAAATAGACAGCTTGATCAACGCATTGGGCGAAACACTACAAAAACAAAACTAAATAAGACTCAAGTATTCCCAATAATCAAGATGTTGCTCATAGACATGGCGCAACATCTTGATCCATATCAATTTTATCTAGCTATCACATCTCTGCAATCTTGCTCTATAATGGCACTCCCAAAAGCGTCATTTTTGGCCTGAATCCTCATTTTACAAAAGGTAAAGCAATGTCTATTTCACATTCGCCTTATGTTCGTTGTTTTTGGACAGGGACACTGTTTTTAACTAACGGTAAAACCATGCCGATCCATTGCACACACATATCAACTCAAATGATAGAAGTGGAAGCACCAGAAGGTTTACAAGGGTCAAAAATGGTAAAGCTAGAGCTAAAAGCGATTCATGAGGGAAAAACAGCCACAATCAAGATATTATGTGATCCGCAATTAGATGTGTTTAACGAACATAACAAACATTACATAAAGCTTAGTTATCATACTATTTCAAGCAAAGACGTGGCTTTCATCAAAGAATTTGCCGACGCTCATTCCTAGCTCATAGCAGTGACAAGCTAGGATAGCGGATAACTAGGCGTGTATTTTACTCTGCGTCGTCACTATCCGCTTTTTTCGCTGTCTCTTCCGCTTTCTTCACGCGAATTTTAGAACCATCTACGTCCATGCCATTCAGTGTTTTGATCGCGACTTTCGCTTCACCGACTTTTGGCATTTCAACAAAGGCAAAGCCTTTCGATTCACCTGTTTCTTTGTCCATCACAAGCGAACAAGACTGCAACGTACCGTGAACGGCAAACAAGCTTCTCAATTCTTCTTCAGTAGTATTGCGGGCAAGGTTTCTGACTAATAGTTTCATACTTTTCTCTTCATAAATAAAAAAGGCATGGACGATACTGCCATGCCTTTGAGTTAGATTGCGCCATTCTAACGGTTTAAGACAAGGTTGTCTCAAACAGTTTGAGCAATTTCTCACTATCCACTTCCATACAGACTTGTGTCATTGGCACATCGTTCCAATGTGGCTCTGGGAAAGTCATGCCTTGTGGTGCAAAAATCGTTTGACCGATACCAATGCCCTCACAAGCAACACGCACCGCTCCCAACTCGACACCAAAAATACTCGGATCCATCACATAAGCAATGGTAGAAGCATCATGGAAGTAGCAACCATTCATGTCGAAACGGCTGCTGTAAAAATTAATGTAGTGCTGAGCGCAATCGTACAAGAATCCGCCTTCCGTTGGGTTGGCCTTTTTAATGCGCTCTAGCACGGTGTTGTCCAATAGCACTTGATGCGTTACGTCTAAACCAATCATGGTCACTTGCCATGCCGCGGTGAAGACTTTATCTGCCGCGTGCGGGTCGTTCATGATGTTGGCTTCTGCAACTGGCGACACGTTACCGTATTCAATTGCTGTGCCACCCATCAAAACTACTTCATCGACTAAATTAGCGACCTCTGGATCAAGCTCAAGGGCTTTCGCTAAGTTACCCAATGGACCAAGTGCGATAATCGTCACTTCACCTGGGTATTGGCGAACAGTATCCACAATAAACTGCGCAGCGCTTTTTTCGATTGCCTTACCTTGTGGCGCTGGCCAATCAATATTACCAAAGCCATCTTTACCATGAACAAAATCTGGGTGTGGACGTGGTGCAATCTTACTGGGCACAGCAACGCCTTTTGCAACGGGCACATTGACCTTAGCAATCTCGGTTAATGTAATGGCATTTTGTGTTGCCAACTCCACAGACACGTTACCAAACGTGGTTGTTAAACCCAATACATCAAGCTGTGGTGCTTGAAAAGCGAAGAAGATAGCCATTGCATCGTCTATGCCCGGATCCGTATCTATAATAATTTTTCGAGCCATGTTTCACGTCCTCTTTAAACTATAGTTTTTTTGGCTAACTGTTTTTCGCTAACTGTTTTTAGAAAGAAAGGCCGTCACTTCATCTTGTGTTGGGATGGAAGACGCTGCGCCTAAGCGTGTCACACAGATCGCAGAGGCAGCACAGGCACGAGTGATGGCATGTTTCATGTCGTCCCCTTTCATTAGAGAAGACAAGCAAAAACCAATAAAAGTATCGCCTGCTGCTGTGGTATCAAGCGCTTCAACCGAAAATGCTTTTACCGATAAACGCTCTTCTCCATCAAAGTAACACACACCTGCCTTACCAAGTGTCATTAGTACGGCTAAATCTGGATAAGCCTGCGGGAAAGCTTCAATGGTGCTATCAATGTCAGTAGTGCCAATTAAATCCATGGCTTCCACTTCGTTAACAATCAACAGATCAACAAAGCCTAGCACCTTCTTAGTCAGCTCAGCGTCCATGGGAGCAGGGTTAAACGCGACCTTCACCTTATGCTCTTGTGCTTTTTGCATAATGTATTCAATAAGGTTCGTCTCGTTTTGCAGCAACACCCAATCACCCGCATTTGCTTGCGACAATACTTGATCCACCTGCTCTTGCGTCAACGCATGATTCGCGCCTTGATACAAAATGATCGAGTTTTCCGCTTCTTTCGTTAGCTGGATAATGGCATGGCCTGTTGGCACATCAATGCGTTTTATCAGCCCGGTGTCCACACCTAGGGATTCAAGCTGATCAATGACCGACTGATCGCTATGATGGATCGCACCCACGTGTTTTACGTCAGCGCCCGCTTTAGCAAGGGCGACAGATTGATTCGCTCCCTTACCACCCAGTAAACACTGATAGCCATTAGATGCCATGGTTTCGCCTGGTCGAACAAAGTGATCTAGCTGATAAAGGTGGTCGAGGTTAATCGAACCAAAGTTATAAATTGTCATAATTCTCTTCCTTCAAGATCAGCGTGCTTAAAGTATGAGCACATTTCATTCCACTGTTCTTTCTGCAAAGCACGATGCTTTATCAATAACTCAGCGAATACTGACCAAGTGTACAAAAATAAAAAACGCTCCAATTCTGCAAGAACGGAGCGTTTTTTGAAAGCGAATTTTCTAAATGATCAAGCGATTACTTGCTGTTATCTAGAAAACCACGACCTTTTTGAGCGGCAATACGCATACGCAAAGCATTTAGCTTAATAAAGCCCGCTGCATCTTTCTGATCGTAAGCACCCGCATCGTCTTCAAATGTGGCAATTTTGCTATCGAACAAGCTGTTTTCAGACTGACGACCCACCACACTCACGTTGCCTTTGTAAAGCTTAAGACGAACGGTACCGTTAACGTATTTTTGTGATGTATCAATCAGAGCTTGAATCATACGACGCTCTTCAGACCACCAGAAGCCGTTGTAAATCAACTTCGCATAACGAGGCATCATCTCATCTTTTAGGTGCATCGCTTCACGATCTAGGGTAATAGACTCGATCGCACGGTGTGCCTTCATCATGATGGTGCCACCAGGTGTTTCGTAGCAACCGCGAGCTTTCATACCCACAAAACGGTTTTCCACGATATCAACACGACCAATACCATTCGCGCCGCCAACTTTGTTTAAGGTTTCCAAAATAGTGGCAGGAGACATGGCTTCGCCATTGATAGAAACTGGGTCGCCTTTTTCGTAACCGATTTCGATGTAAGTCGCTTCATTTGGCGCGTCTTCTGGAGACACTGACCAACGCCACATATCGTCTTCTGGCTCTGTCCATGGGTCTTCCAACTGATCACCTTCAAAAGAGATGTGCAGTAAGTTAGCGTCCATAGAGTAAGGAGACTTTTTCTTCTTCGTTGAGAAATCAACAGGGATATTGTGTTTTTCACAGTATGCCATTAGGGTTTCACGAGACGTTAGGTCCCATTCACGCCAAGGAGCAATCACTTTTACGCCAGGTTTCAACGCGTAGGCACCAAGCTCAAAACGTACTTGGTCATTACCCTTACCTGTCGCGCCGTGAGCAATCGCATCGGCACCAGTCTCGTTGGCGATCTCGATCAAGCGTTTAGCGATCAGAGGACGCGCGATAGAGGTACCCAAAAGGTACTCACCTTCGTAAATAGTGTTGGCACGGAACATAGGGAAAACGAAGTCACGCACAAACTCTTCGCGCAAATCTTCAATGTAGATTTCCTTAATACCCAACGCTTGAGCTTTAGCACGAGCTGGTTCAACTTCCTCACCCTGACCCAAATCAGCGGTAAAGGTAACCACTTCACAGTTATACTCTTCTTGAAGCCACTTCGCGATTACGGAAGTATCCAGGCCGCCAGAATAGGCAAGCACTACCTTCTTCACGTCAGACATTATCTCTATTCTCCTCAACGAGCTAGCGCTCCCTCACCAGTGCTTTAAAACCAGTACATGGCGGCGCAAATAATTTAAAAAAGGGGCTGTAAGTGTAAGATCTCGATTCTTGCTTAGCAAGTAAAAAGCCCCAATTTGCTCAGATAAATCGGCAAACTGGGGCCTGAAAACGGTTTTCAAACAGGTTCCAAGTTAGAATATCAGCTCTCGTCGACTTTTTCTAAACGAATCGTCACACGACGGTTCCGTTCTCGCCCTGAGGCCGTATTGTTCGACATCGCTGGGTATCGATCACCATGATAACGAGAAATGATTTTTTCTGCCGGCACCCCTTTCTCTAAAAGATAAGACGTCACCCTTTCAGCACGCTCTTTCGACAACTCACGGTTGTCGCGACGTGAACCAATCGAGTCGGTATGACCATCGATATAAATGTATTCCACACTTGGATCGGAAGACACATAGAGTGCCACAAGATCCAAACGCGACTTGATCCGATCCGTCAGATTCACCCCATTGGTAGGAAATAAGGCCGCCGTTCTCGCGATTTGATCATAGTTGACTGGCAACAAGCTGGCTAAACAGCGCCTAAACTCCGTATAAGCGGGTGCAAAATTAATGTTCGATAACCCAACTTCGATGGTTTCACGATTGTTTTCCCACGCGGTTCCCGCTACCACTGGATGGCGACCACGATCCAAACTCGTCAACATTCTTTCAGCCACTTTACCACCCACCTCCACGGTTAAACCGTAGCCTGGGTACGACAAAATATCTAACGTCTCGGGCTTCACTCCTGGCGACCAATCCGGTGCTTGAGAAATAATATAGACTTGTCCGGGGCCCAATTTTTCATTTTGCGGCTGCAAGATAAATTTCATTGGCTCGCCCGCTTCTTTGATAAAGTGACCTTCACCATAATTCGGCACTGGATGCGTTAAACTGCATGAGAATATATCACCGGAAAGCAGCCACTCTGAATCCGAAATACCAGATTGGTAATGAATAATGGCGTTGGCCTGCGCAAATGGCATTGCCATGGTGAGTAAAAATGTGGTGCGAATTAGAAGTTGTTGGGGAATTCCCATTTAGACATCTCGTTCAAGCATTATCAAATGTGTTATGATCCGATCCTATTGTATACCGTTACTGTTGATCAAGCGGCAGAATTAAGGACCTTCTTTTGTCAAACCATGAAATCAAAGATAGATTCCGCGGCTTCCTACCTGTTGTTATCGACGTAGAAACCGCAGGCTTTAATCAAAAAACCGATGCTTTATTAGAAATGGCCGCCAGCATCCTGCGAATGGATGAAAATGGCGACATGTATATCCATGAAACCTTAGAGTTTTTGATAAAACCATTTGAAGGTGCGAACCTTGAAAAAGCCGCACTCGACTTTACTGGCATTGATCCTTTTGCCCCTGGTCGCCAAGACATACCGGAAAGCGAAGCCATCAATCAAATGTTTGCCAAAGTGCGCAAAGAGCTGAAATCCGTTGGCTGTAAACGAGCCATATTGGTTGGCCACAATGCGGCATTTGATCACGGTTTTTTAAACGCGGCGATTGAACGTGCGGACATTAAGCGCAATCCATTCCACCCTTTTTCTAGCTTTGACACAGCCAGTCTAGCGGGCTTGGTATTTGGACAAACTGTGCTGGCCAAAGCCTGTGAAGCGGCGTCTATTCCATTTAGCAACTCAGAGGCACACTCTGCAAAATACGATACCGAAAAAACCGCAGAGCTCTTCTGTGAAATGGTCAATCGTTTAAAACGTCTTGGTGGCTGGCCACTTGTCGAAAATGCAGAAGAAGAGAGCATGGAAGCTATTTTCCATTCTGGAAAATAGCGCCATAATAAAAACGAGCTTAGTCATAAAAGCTCGTTTCTCTTCTCACTAAGATGGGCCTGCCTATGCAAGGAAAGCGAATTCTATATCTGCTACTGGGATGGTTCTCTCTCATTTCTGGCATTATTGGTATTTTTTTGCCTTTGCTTCCTACCACGCCATTCGTATTGTTAGCCGCTTGGTGCTTTTCAAAGTCGTCCAAACGTTTTCATACTTGGTTGCTCAATCACAAATTTTTTGGTCCTATTGTGCATGATTGGCAATCCTCCGATGGCATTCCACGACGCGCACGAAACCGCGCTATTCTTTTCATGTGGATCGGCATGACTATCTCTATGTTTGTTGTCTCGCGTTTTTGGGCAACTATTGGACTGCTTATAATCGGTTTATGTGTCATGACTTACTTACTGCGCATGCCAGTTCGTTCAGAAGACAACGACAAAACTCGCTAATTTTTACAGGTATTTTGACAAGCTTTATGATGATGACACGCCGACACTTTCGCCACTTTGTATTCTATCCATTTGCGGGCGTAACAGCGCTTATTACCAGTTTATGGTTGGCGACACCTTTTATTGCGGAACACTATTTAACGTCTTACATTCAACAACAAGGGCAAGCACTGTCGATTGGTAAACTAGAAGTCGATTTTTTCCCGCCTAAAATCGATATAAAAGACGTTGTGATTCAAGATAACACCCAAGAAACGCTCACGCTCAAACGCGCTATTGTTGAAGTGGAGATATGGCCTCTTTTCGCTAAAACCGTCCACTTATCTGAAGCCAAAATTGAAGACCTACACTTGGTCGTGACCCAACTAGAAAAAGATTGGATCGTTGCGGGTATTAACACCGCACAATTCATTACCCCAGAAGACCAACAACCGCCGGAACAAGAGTCTGAACCTGCAACGCCTTGGACAATCACACTGCCATCTTTTTCATTTACCAATAGCCAAGTCAATCTATCTCGTCAACCAGACCTCAATCTGCCTGCAACATCAGACACCCTTGTCTTGAGCAATTTATCGGTCAATGACTTATCTGGACAAGGGTTAAGTTGGAAAGGCGATGTTTCCCTTTCCGCGTTAGTGAACGAAGCAACGCTGTCCTTAACCAGTCAATTTGACTACTCGCCAGAACAAGCCACTGCGGACATCGATATCACCAAGGTATACCTACCGATTCAAAGTCTGCGTCATTTTTTGCCCTCACCCTACCATGAAGGCAAAGGACAAATAGACATAACGGGGCGTCTTCAATTTTCACAAACACAGGCCAATGGCGCACCTGTTTTTGACATTAAAAACCTAACACTCAACACACAAATTGACGAATTGGAATTGCCTCTCAATCAACAAGATAAGGTCACCACAAAATCCACCTCTCTTGCGCTGTCGCAATCGGCCTTTCAATTCAGCTCTGCTGATAAGTTAATGGCAGCAGGCACCCTTGATTTGCGCTCAGAACACTCTTCTTTTATACAGGCAGAACAAAAAGTTGCCTTTGATGCGCTGACCTTAAAAACGCCGTTTACGATCGAACAAAGCGAACTTGGTTTAACAACCACAGGAACCTTGGAAGCACAACTCGAGACGTTCAGCTTCACCCAAGCACAAATCACGGCACAACTTGCCAAACTGTCTTTAAAAACCCCATTTAATCTGCAACAAGGCGAACAGGGGTTAGCAACAACAGGGACATTGGATACACAAATAAACGATCTTGCGTTTACCCAAGACGACTTGCAAGCTCAGTTTGACACACTGACCCTTACCTCTCCATTCGATATTAAACAAGATGCACAGAGCCTCACATCGACTGGCGATATTGCATTAACGCTCAACAGCGTTTCTTTCGCGCAAGCGGATCAAAAAGCACAATTTGATCAATTAACGCTTAACACCCCCTTTAGTGTGAAGCAAGATGAGCAACTCGGTCTTACCGCCAATCTCAACACAACAGAATTGAACCTAAACACGTTAAGCCTTTCACTCGATAGCCTTGCTCTGCAAAACAAACATCTCGTCATGTTATTGGATAACGTGTCGGTGAATATGGATCCCCAGAATATCCTCACCGCTGCCTTGTCCACAGAAATACGCAGTAACAATCTTGCTGTGCAACAGGCCGGAAACACGGCCAATTATGATGTGTTCAACTTATCAAACACGCTCAACCTGAGGAAAGAAGGCGAGAATATTTCGGCTAAGAACGCTCAATTAGACATTAACATTGAAGGGTTAACCGCCACAGAAAGCAATGAAAAACAATTGTCGTTAGGTCGTGCCACACTGACTGCCGAGCAGCTCGATGTCGAACAAGTGAATCAGCAGCCGCCCGCCATAACAGGCAACAATATCACCATCACCAGTGAGTCAGTCGATAGCCTGCTCAGCGATAAAAAACGCCTCGCTTCTTGGCGTAATGCAAATATCAACGGTCTTTCATTCACCCAACAAGACTCAGACTTTGATGCCTCTTTCGCACAATTAACCATAGCAGACTTAATCGTCTCAGAACCGATTTCAGAAGCGGATAACAAGCAAACACAGCCAGCACTAAGCCAGATCGGTAACATCCTGGTAGAGCAAGTCAATGCAACTCAAGATGGTGCAAAAATCAAACAGATTACTGTGGATTCGGCCAAGGTAAACTTGATATTGGATGCGCAGAAGCGCATAGAAAACCTTGTTTTTGTTGAAACTGAACAACAGAAACCGCCACAAACATCCGTTAGAAATCGCACGTCGCCTAGGGAAGAAGACGCGAAAAACGTCATTAAAAACACACAACAAGCAGGACAAAACCCTGCTTTCAAAGCACCTTATTATGTGATTTTAGACGCTTATGACACCACTGGATCATCCAGTATTTATGTGCAAGATAACAGCATTTCGCCTGCCTTGCAGCGCACATTAGAAATCGACACCTTGTCTTTGCGCAACCTCAACACGCAAAAGAAAGATCAAGCCACAGTACTGGCGTTGAAAGCTCGCAACGGCAAATATACCACCTTACAAGGTGATGTGACCATTTGGCCCCTGGCCGAGAAACTGACTTTAGACAGTGAAGTGGTCATAAAAGAAGCCGAGCTGCCGCCCTATTCGTCCTACATCGCCACCGTTCTGGGGTATCAGATTGATTCAGGACAGTTAGATCTTGACCTAAAGCTCAAATCTAAAAACGGCATACTGAGTGGCAATTCAAATATTCTGTTAAGAGAATTTGATTTAGGCGGTCGCCAAGACAGCAGTACGGTTATCAAGGCGGGCGCTGTACCACTCAATATTGCCATTAGCGTTTTAAAAGACAGTAACAACAATATTGACTTAGATATTCCACTGTCTGGTGATATCGAAAACCCAGCATTTGGTTGGCAAGACTTCTTACTCTTACCGGTTCGAAAAGCACTCTTTAGCGCATCGAGTACTTATTTAATGCAAACCTTCGTGCCCTATGCAAACGTCATCAGCATTGCACAGTTTGCCGGAGATCAATTACTCAGAATTCGTGTAGAACCTCTGATGTTTACAGCGCAAGACAGTGACTTAAATGAGTCTCAGGCGATTTTCTTGCAACAGCTCACCGCTTTAATGAAAGACAAAAAAGACAGCCAACTAAAGGCCTGTGGTATCGCCAGTTATCTCGATCTGGGCTTGCAGAAGCCCCCCGTCGCGATCGATGATGACACTAGGGACAAAGCCAAAATGCTGGCGCAAAAACGTGCGGACCATTTAAAAGACTATTTGGTCAATGAAGGCATCGCTTCGTCACGCATACTTCTTTGTTCACCAGAAGTGGACCTGTCTAACAGCAGCAAACCAAGAGTAGAGCTCAACTTCTAAAGCCTCTACGCTTTATACCTGCCTAAGCCCCCAGCTTTAACAATAATCACTGGGGGCTTTTTTATGTCAAAAAATTGCAAATAATTCCTCTAAACGGTGCAATCCTCCCCAGACACAAGCTCTCGCATTGAAAAACAAAAGAAACAGGCCATAACTATTATGGTAAGTCGTTAAAACAGCGAAACGCTAAAATCACAACAAAACCATGGATTCTACTTTTTATAGAATGAGAAAAGTATGATCAGCATCAATAGCAGACCGACCTAACTCGGTTAGTCTTACACAAATGCTAGCAAATATAGGAGGCAATCATGCCCATTGAAGATCATAGTTTAGTAAACGAATTTCCTGAGTTTAAAGACGACATCCACCAGCTAAAAATGGACGATGCGCACTTTAAAAAACTCTACGATGAATACAACCACCTAACCAAAGAAGTAGAGAAAATGGAACAAGAAATTATTCCCTCTACCACGATGGAAGAAGAAAAACTCAAGAAACAACGTTTGCAGTTAAAAGACACATTGCGAGGTTACATTAAAGCCTCCAGAGCCGCAGCCGAAAAAGCGTAGCTTCCAGAAGCCACCATAAGGCCACACTCAGGTCTATGGTGGCGTATTTTTTTAGTCATTACTAAACGCACCACCAAATCCCCATCAAGACAACTGAGTTTCTCTATTGTAAGTAATGTAAATTAATTCTCATTTGAAAGTGACTATCATAACAATTACTATACACATCTCTCTCATCTTCAATCTGGTTTAAATTATGACGTTAAGAACCTCCTTAATGATGATGCAGGCTTGTGGCGTACTTGTCTTCTCCAGCGCACTTTTCGCGGAAACCTCAAGCAGCATTACCTATGATGACTATCTCAATGACTGGGATGCAAAAATTAAGGAAGGATCCGATGTAGAACTGCAAACACTTCAGGTACAAGGCCGCGCGCTGTCTCATTACAAAGAAGACGAAGCAGCACTAGCCACTCGCACCTCAACCCCAATAGATGAAACACCACAATCTGTTCAAGTGGTAACCGAAGCGCTCATTGAAGACCAAGCTGCGAGACAAATCACTGACTTGTATCGCTCTATTTCAGGCATGTCGCAAAACAACGTATCCACGGTGACGTTACGAGGTTTTAGCCAAGACGAAGTACTCTACGACGGTCTAAAAGGCGATCCTTTTGGTGACTTCTCCATTCCTCAACTGTTTACCATAGAACAGATACAAGTCCTTAAAGGCCCTTCAGGTGCTGTTTATGGTGCTGGTGAACCTGGCGGTGTCATAAACTATGTGACGAAAAAGCCGACCTACGAACAGAAAAACACCCTAAAAGTCAGTGCGGGTAACAAAGACTTCCTAAGCGGCAGCATTGAGTCGTCTGGCCCTGCCAACGAAGACGCCTCACAACGCTATCGTGTTGGTATCTACTCCGATGGCCAAGATTCTTATCGCAACAATGTCGAAGAAGAAAACCGCATTATTGACCTCGGTTACGCTTGGGACATAGACAGCAATAACACACTCACCGTTCAGTACACGGACATTCATCAATACATTTCTGGTGCACGCTTACGCGGCATTCCGACCGATGACGAAGGTAACTTCCTAGCCGACACTTCATGGAACAATAATGAGAAATCCGACTATCAAGAACTGGATGCACAAGTCTTTCAAGCGCGTCTAGACCACAGCATCAACTCATGGCTAGAGAGCAATGTGTCTGTTCGTTACTTCGAAAACACCGAAACGCAGAAATATCATGAAATCAGTAAACTAATAGACAGCGACAGCGATGGCACAGTAGATTCCACTCAGCGTCAATACCGTGACCAAGTCCGCACTCGCAAAGGCATTACGTTGGCTGGCAATCTAATTGCAGAGTTAGGCGATCATACAGTATTAGTTGGAAGCGATTATTTCCATCAAAAAAATAGCTTTCTATACAGCTATGCAAACAAAGCCGATGGCGTATCTAATCTTAGCCTAACAGACCCTATCTACGGCCAAGACGATGTTAATAGCTATACTATGCATTTAAAAACGGATGAAACCACCACCACAGATCGCCTAGGACTTTATGTTCAAGATCAATGGAAGCTAACAGAGCGTTTGGACTTATTGACTGGCATACGAGTAGACCGTTTCGAGGAGCAATACCAAGATCACACCACCAGCACGGACAAACTAGACTACAACGACACAGGTTACTCCAGCCGCATTGGTGCGACGTATAAAATCAATGACAACTGGAAACCTTACACCTCTTTCTCCACTGGGTTCGTACCGCAAGACGCGGCCGACCAACAAAAATCGGCCGATGGCAGCTTGTTTGACCCAGAAGAAAGTCAACAAGTCGAGGTCGGTGTACGCAGCTATTGGTTTAACAATAAGCTCAATGTCAACCTTGCTGCATACCACATCATTCGTGAAAACATCTTGCAAGAAGACCCAAATGACAGCGACTTATTGGTTTCCTTTGGTAAAGTTCGCAGCCAAGGCGTAGAACTGGATGTCATGGCAGACATCACTCCTCGCTGGGTCGCCAATGTAAGCTATGCCTATAATGATACTATCGTTAAAGAAGCAACCGATGGCATTCAATATGCCAGTGGCGACCGCTTTGCCAATACGCCGTATCATCAATTGGGCGCTTGGACGCGATACGACTTCCCAAGCATAGATTCCTCTATTGCTGTAGGTGCGGACTACGTTAGCGATCAAATCAACCGTCAGGGTCAAACCGTCAAACCTTATACTGTGTACGACTTGTCTTGGCAAACTCGCTATGAAGATTGGAAATTCCAGTTGAACATCAAAAACTTGTTCGATAAAGAATACGCCGTCAGCGGCTTCACAGAAACCATAGGCTCATTCGTGGGTGAACGACGTCGCGTTTACGTCACCGCCGCCTACGATTTCTAACCGCACGAGCAAGGACAGTTCAAGGAGCCATCGATGCCTTTAACTGTCCTCTTTCCATAATGACTTTTGACCTAGATCAACCATACCTTACTTAGCCAACGAATGCCCTTCTCAGAGCTTGAGTTCAATCAACATGCAGGTAAACTCCGCCCGTTTTGATCGATCGGTGAACCTCATGTCTCAAGAAAAAGCCTTCATGCCAGAATTACTTTCTCCAGCGGGTTCGTTAAAAAACCTGCGTTATGCCTTTGCTTACGGTGCAGATGCCGTTTATGCAGGACAGCCACGCTATTCATTAAGAGTACGCAATAACGAATTTGATTTAGAAAAGCTGGGAATTGGCATCAATGAAGCCCATGAGCTGGGCAAAAAACTTTATGTGGTCAGCAATATTGCGCCTCACAATGCAAAACTAAAAACCTACTTGCAAGACTTGGCACCGGTTATAGATCTCAAACCAGACGCGCTCATCATGTCCGATCCTGGACTTATTATGATGGTGCGCGAAGCCTTTCCCGATCAACAGATTCACCTGTCCGTTCAAGCCAATGCAGTCAATTGGGCAACCGTCAAATTCTGGCAACAGCAAGGTATTTCTCGCGTCATTTTATCTCGTGAGCTGTCACTTGATGAAATCGAAGAAATCCGTCTAAAAGTCCCAGATATGGAACTGGAAGTCTTCGTCCATGGCGCTCTGTGCATGGCCTATTCTGGACGTTGTTTGCTGTCTGGCTACATGAACAAACGTGATCCAAACCAAGGTGCTTGCACCAATGCGTGTCGCTGGGAATACAACGCTCACGAAGCAACACAAGACGAAACAGGTCAAATCATTGCTAGCAGCACAGCACCAAGCTCTGCCGTGAAAATTCAGGAACCAAGCGATCAACTCTTTTTGCTACAAGAACGTGGTCGTCCAGACGAATACATGCCCGCGTTTGAAGACGAGCATGGCACCTACATCATGAATTCAAAAGACCTACGCGCTATTGAACATGTCGAACGTCTGGTCAAAATGGGCGTGCATTCATTAAAAATCGAAGGCCGCACCAAGTCGTTTTACTACTGCGCCAGAACCGCACAAATCTACCGCCAAGCCATTAACGACGCCGTTGCAGGCAAGCACTTTGATAAGAGCCTGATGAGCGGCTTAGAAAACCTCGCTAATCGAGGCTACACGGATGGTTTCTTACAACGCCATCGACATGTGGATTTGCAAAACTACGAAACTGGCAATTCCATCAGCGAGCAACAACAGTTCGTCGGCGAAGTCATCGCCACTAACGACGATTCACTCACCATAGAAGTAAAGAACCGCTTCAATGTTGGCGACTCCTTAGAGTTGATGACACCGAAAGGCAATGTCACTTTTCCATTGGGCGAACTAAACGACAAACAAGGTCGCCCTATCGACGTAGCAAAAGGCAGTGGCCATGTAGTTTCTATCCCGTGTCCGCCAGGCATCGACGCTTCAATGGGTATCTTGCTAAGAAACTTAACGGAAGGGCAAACCACACGCCAACCACACGCCAGCGCGACGGTATAAAGGTTCAGCCATGGCATTACTCATTAACGATCGATGCATCAACTGCGACATGTGCGAACCCGAATGCCCGAACGACGCCATCACCATGGGCGCGAAGATTTATGTCATCGATCCAGATAAATGCACAGAGTGTGTTGGTCACTACGACCAACCCACCTGCGTCGCCGTCTGCCCTATCGACTGTGTGAAACCCGACCCAGACAGACGCGAAACAGAAGAAGCCTTATATGAAAAGTTTGTAGAAATGTACTTTGAGATTTGAGGTTCATGCTTGAAACTGAGAGTCCCAAAAATACTATCAGAATAGATAAGCAAAAAAAGATAAACAGAATGCTGTGTTAAGCAAGCGCTCGCATAACAGCTTGTGGCTCTTTTGCCACCACATTCAACAATGCCAATGCTGGCCCATGAGGTGTACGATCGCCTCTTTCCCAATGCCGTAGAGTCGATACACTAATACAGAATTTCGAAGCAAATTCCATCTGAGTTAATCCAAGGTTGCGACGTAACTCTGCAACATCAACAGATTCTAAACGGTGTGTTTTAGCCGCAACCTCTTTGCCGTTGTTTAGATCAATTGCTTCTTGAAGCCCTTGGGCAATGCTGTCAAATGCGCTAATCATAATTTTTCTCCAAAGCCGTTAAACAGCTGGCAAGTTCTGAGCTAACCATTGCTGGAATTGTGCTTTCGGTAATGCCCCAGAGAGACGAGCTACTTCTTTGCCATGATGAAAGATCATTAGCGTCGGAATAGAGCGAATATTGTAGCCGCCTGCCGTTGTTTGATTCTGCTCGGTATCCAGCTTCAAGAAACAGGCCTTTGTCGACATCTCACCGGCTACCTGTTCAAAAATAGGCGCGAATTGCTGACACGGCCCACACCAAGACGCCCAAAAATCCACCACCACAGGCAAATCGTTGTCTACAGTATAACGTCTGAAGTTTTGATCACTGCCTTTAATAGGACTAGCAGAGAGAACCGGGCTCTTGCACTTGCCACAAAGAGGCTTGTTGCCCAGCTTGTCTTTCGGCACACGGTTCTTCGTTGCGCAGCTTTGACAAACAATTTGGATCGATGAATGGGTCATTTTAAGCCTCGTGATCAAGTACTGTTGTTCAGAAAAAAGAGATTAAATCGAAATACAACAAGATTGCCAACCCTAAAAACCAAAAAGCGAATCATTTGATCCGCTTTTGATAATACACACCACTCTGCTCAGACTATGGCACTAATCTTCAGCATCCGCATGAGACACCGCTTCAAAAGCGTCCATCTGCTCGAAGTTTTCCAGCCAAAAAAACGAACTCACCAAGCTAAATTGACGAGAGACACCATTGTCGGCTATTTGTTTTAACTGCCACACAATGCCTTTCGACTCGGGAAAGTGCTTACCTTTGATTTGGTCTTCATAAAGACGATTAATGAGCGCATCATTGCCTTGCCCACTCGCTAATAATCGTACAATAGCCGAATGCATAGAGACGTCAAAAATCGCCATCTCTTCAACATGCGCTGCAGTGACTGTCAGAGTCATTTCAGCCCCTGTTGGCTTGGCGAATTTACCATTAAAGGCTTCACGTAAAAGCCCATAAGCATTAAAAAATCGCTCATGATACAGGCAGTCTGGGTATTCTTCCCATGAAGATTCATTCAACATATCGCGGCTCATTTGCTCAACCTTGCCACGGGACAACTTAGGGAATAAGTGAGTCAACACCACCACAGCGGCCTCTTCCGGCTTTAGATCACTCAGCGACATCATGCACATTTCACGCCGCTCAGCCGCGTCCATCGCATCAACATCGTCGTCAAAATCCATCAGCGTCAGAAGCGCTTTATAATCCTCACCAGACCACGCATTTAGAATCTTATTTGTCTTCTTAAAGGAATCAACTTGAACCGTAAACTTTGATTGCATCGAGCACTCCTATGTGAACGCCAACATTGCAGAAAATAACGCTGGAAGGCTTTATAAATAGCCAATGATGATCTTATAAAAAAAACAGACCGAGCAACCAATGTACTCTGAGTAGAAGCAACATGCTATCCATAGAAAGAAATGTTTTGCAAAGAAATTACACATAAAAACGAAGTGTCACGCAAAAAAGCATGAGCAAGATAAGGGACTCAGTCACACACTTAATGCAGCCGTGCAGAGCCTTAAAAAAACGAAAGACAAAGGAGAGCAAAAAAGGGCTGAACCAGAGAATACTGTCTCTATCCTACTGGTTATCACCGATAAAAATTACTTTTTGATAGAAAAAGTACGATACCAATCCAAATTATCCACTTCCATATCAACCGGTGCTTTGGCCACTTTTTCACGGCGTTTCAAAGCACTCACCAGCTTATCGAACAAACCGTGAAAACCGGTGATTTTTATCGTGTCTAACACGAGAGAAGATAAAGATTTGCTGTCGACTGCGCTCATAAAAATGACTCCGAATAACAGGACATAAGTAGATAAATTCTATTACGTAAGTCATTTTAATCGGAGGTCAGCCACCAAACAAACGATGCTTTTTCACGAAAATGCTGAGTTTTCTTCAACTATCTCAGTTGTCACTACAATATCAGCGTAACCAAGCCAAATGCCACCACCCCACATAAAATAGGCAAGCCCATGGACCGTGTACGCGTCCAAACACCGAAAGTAACGAGCGTACCCACTCCAGTCGCCAACCAAGACACTGCGTCAGAATGAGCGGGGACCAAAGAGGTGCCAAACATCGCTGCTACCATGGTTGGCCCTAGTATTGTCAACCAAATTGGCATGGCGCCAATCCCCCCTTCCATTTGTTTTTTCGCCAGACTTCGCTTCATCCAAATATACGGCAACAGACGAATTAAATACGTGCCAACCGCAATACTGACAAGCGCCAGCCACATAGAAGTATCCATGCTTAGTGTCCTCCTACAATACGTTGATCTTTCAACGCATAAAACAACAACGCGCCACACAGAGCCGCCAATGGAATAGCGACATTCGGGTAACCTAACATTTTCAACGTCAACGCCGTGACAGCAGACAAGGCAATAGTCAATGACCAGAGACGATTGTTGCAACGTGGGATGATCAACACCAGAAACAGAGCGGGCAAAGCAAAAGGCAAAATATCGTTTATTAAAGGCCAGCGCTGCGTCAACTCGCCACCGGCAACTGCCCCCAAAGCAGTTCCCGCAATCCAGCTTAACCAGGCTAACACCGCCGCGCCTGTGTACCAGCCTATCCTTGCCGATTCAGGAAGCTGAGGCAAACGGGCATGAGCCAGCGCAAAGATTTGATCCGTCAAGCCATGCATTAACGGCAACCACTTTTTGTCATGATTTAAATAAGGTGACAGATTGGGGCCGTAAACAACATGCCGAGCATTGATTAACAACGTCATGATAACCACCAGCCAGAGTGGCGCACCTGAAGCCGCCATGGCAACAAAGAGAAACTGTGACGCGCCAGCGTAAATAAAGGTAGAGATAAGAATTGTCTCTAACACACTAAAGCCAGACTGAATCGAAATCAGACCAAAAGAAATCGCCACCGGAATGTAACCACCAAGTAGCGGAATGGCATCTTTAACACCCTGCTTCCATGGTGTCATGGCAAGGCTTTGAGTTGTTGTATTCATTATAGAACGTCCTGTTTCGCATAAGTGATGATCATCATTAAGGTCGCCCATGAATCATCGGTTTGATAACGGTGTGGAACATCAGCCGCGAAGGTATGCGCTTTGCCAATGTCCAAATGCTGCAAGTCACTATTTTCACCCGCCAGCAATTTTCCACTGATCAAGGTAACGGTTTCCGTCGTACCAGCAATATGCGGTTCAGACTGCTTAATGGTATTGGGCGCGCAAGACATCCAATAAACATCAACACGTGGATTACCGTCACCTTGGTCAATCAACCTAACCTGCACACCGTTTTCTCCTAGCGGTGATTCCACACTGGCGACCAGATCCCCAAAGGGAACATTCAGTTGCACCGCCAAACGCCAAATCGTTTCTAAAGTCGGATTACCGTCGCCCTGCTCAATCCGAGACAAGTTCGACTTCGCCAACCCAGCATCCTGCGCAAGCTGGGACAAAGACAGCCCCTTTGCCATGCGCAAGGTTTGTATATTTCGACCCAACGAGCCGAGAATGGGTTTATTCATCATGCTTCTCAAATTTGTTCTATATAAAGAACGTTCTATATAAGGAACAATCGAAAGTCAATGAAATTGTATAAAATGGAGAGATTGAGAGGGAGGAAACGAGTTAATCCGCTAACGCTTTGAGGGACTCATCTGACCCTAAATTATGTGCGATTGTTTTTTGTAGACCAGCCTTTAGGCCGTCAAAACGTGACTTGTCGTAATGCGGTCTTTGTCGGCAAATAAGGGTCTACTCGATATCTAACTGAGGCAATGACAATGCCCGCTGAACATCAAGAAACGCTTGCTTAGTGTAAGGCCCAAAAACAAACTCATCATGATCAGCAAACTTGTGGTCTTTGACTTTATCAATGTAATAAAAAGCACAGATACCATCTGGACAGGCATAAACAGACAAATAGCTATCGTTTGATGCTATCTGCTTGGGATCATCGACACGCCCAATATAAGTGCCTTCACCAAGATGATAGCCCAGCGCTTTACTTCCATCGATATAATAGACTTCATAGGGAGATTCTTGCCAAGACGAAGAACACCCCAAAAGACTTAGCGTAACCATTAGTAAAAAATATTTCATAAACTTCCTTGTGTGTAAAAAATGGCTATTGCTTCATCGACTTCTAATAAATCACACTACTTGTACTGTTAATTGTACTACTAAAAAGTCAAATACTTGGAATGACTGGCTTTTCAGTGGGTGGCTTGTTTATCACGAAACCAATCGATGGAACAAAAAATGCCCACACTATTTTTCATCCGACCCTAAATTTGTGGTTGTTTTTGGCGAAATTATTGATCACCAAGGGCCATGAACGTTCCATTCTTATGTTAACTAATTGTTATTTATATAAAATTCGTGGGGATGCCTCAGGGTCTACTCGATATCTAACTGAGGCAATGACAATACCCGCTGAACATCAAGAAACGCTTGCTTAGTGTAAGGCCCTATTTTCATCTGACTCTAAACTATAAAACTATAAGGGCTATAAACGTTCCTTTCTTTTGCTAACTAATTGTCATTTAAATAAGATTCGTGGGGATCTCTCGGCATCTAACCCTAAATCACGTAAAAAATATGCAGTCAGATTCTAAAGCTTTAGTTTGAATCTGCCTAAAATAAACAAATTAAAGCTTTAGTAATACATAACTCTTTATAAATAAAAAGCATTTTACGAAAACCTCTCTGAAACTTTAAAAATTAAAGTTTTGAGATCGCTGCCAAAAAAAACTTATAATTATAATCAAAAACATCATCTACAGGAGAGAATTTAACTAAATCAATAAATGGCGGAGTTGGATTGCTTCCATAAATAGAGAAATTCTGGTGTATGCCATGAGTTATTTTTTCGGATATATTTTTAGGATTTCCAGAAATATAAGTCCCGAACACACCTTGAATCATCGAGTCATGACCAGCTCTATTCTTAACTCTAATTCCATGAAGATATTTATCAACTAACCCTAATGAAGATTTTTTATATCTTTCTAAACTTTTACTCGGCAACCGTTCATATAAAACAGTTTCATAGCTACTAAATTTAGCATCAATTATATAGATCATAATTTCTTCATTAGGTTTTTTTACAGTCAAAACATAATCTGGAGTTCTAATTGATTTAGCTTTAAATAATTTTTCAGCACTAAGTTCACTACAATCCTTATCAACAATATAAAGCTCACCATTTTCTATATCATTATAATACGGATAAATAGCTGGCTCATAAAACAACTTTATTTCAACCCCCAAATCTGATACTAAAAAATAGTAATTATATGCTTTATCATCTGGCTTCGGTGCCACATTATTAACATTCATAGACGGCTTGGAAACAAAATTTAAAAAATCAATTCGCTTAAAACTAAAATTCAATTCCAAAAATGAATCTAAAATTTTCAAAAGAACAAAAAACTCATAAATCTGATCTAACTTTTGCACTGAATAAAGCAAACGTTCCAGTTCGTTTTGAGACTGAAAATCACTAATTTGCATACTCCACCAATTATCAATCAGCTTAAATAATGATATATAATGAGAGTTTTTAGATACATATTGAGTTATTCTAGGTCTAATATTCTTTTTATAATTATTCGTAAGATTTTTATTTACAAATTTTATGCAGGAATTACAGAGATTATCAGTCCGATTTAAAAGCTTAGTTCTTTTAGATAACATTTCAAAAACATAATTTTGAACGTAGGATGAGACATCCGTAAAATCATCATTTGTAACGCTTCTCTCGCATTTTTTCCCTCCAGAATTTATAGACAATCTAATAGTTTTTATAAACTCACTAACAGATTTTAAAAAAGATAAAATGACATGATTTTCAAAAATATCAGTATCATCATAAACTTCTGAAGATAATACTTTGCTTGCCTCAAACTCCTTAGTAAAATAACTAAAAAGTGATCGAGCAGAAGATGTAGATGGTTGAAGTTGATCTATATTTTCAAATAACCAATCATAAGTTCTGTCATCTATTGCCACTTTATTTGAATAATCAGAAACTATATCTCTAACTTTAACTCGCTTACATGGCTGAACTCTAAATCGATCTCTATTATCCCAGATAAACTGTAAAGCAACTTCTGTTGCATACAATTTATGCTGTAAATCAACAAAATCACTAAGATTACTGTTAGTTGGCAGCATTGTTTTTGAAAAACAACAATGCAACAATCCATTATCAACATTACTTATATATTTAAGCATATGAAAGAGACGCTCAGTTGTCACTTTACTAGATAGCACATTTATTATACCTACTAGTAAAGCTTCATCTTTATCTCCAAATAACATATCTACAGAAGCCAAACCTGCATTATTTATAAAGAACTTTCTCTCTTTACTTTTATAAATATTCCTCCCTAACTCAACCTCTTCGGAAAAAAAATCCACTTCTAAATCACCAACAATAATTCTTGGCTCGAATAAAAATTCATTTGAAACTATTGTAAAAAAAAGAGCCTTTGTTTCAAATACTTTCACTGGCTCTTCCCTAGAAGTAAGAACCATTTCATTTCCATCTTGAAATATACTAATTTTCATATTTTACCTAAGTGACATAAAATCATAGGTATCAAGATCTTCTTCACCTTGACTTAGCATATCGCACAAAAGTGCGCTTGAAACAGAAAGAGCTATATCTAGACTTTTTTCTAAGTCTTGTAGGTTTTGTAATAATAATTCTAATCTTCTTCTAAATGCCTTACCATGCCCACTTATTAAAGGCAATATGAATTCACTAATCGAAAAATCTAAGAATGAATACGGCTTTTGACTTTCTAACCAATCAGATTCTTCCTTAGCAAAAATACTATAAAGTCCAATACTAGACTCTAAGTATCGTCTTATCATAGTCATTCTTCGTGGCGAAATATGGATTTTAGAACCTAGAGAAGCTTCACCAGCTTTGGGGTCAGTTAGTATTTTTTTGATTCTTTCAATTGTATCAAGTGACTTTTCTTGAACATCAAAGAAAACATCATTTTTTTCCAACTCGCACATTTTAAAGCTAGTTTTAAAAGTATCTAGACATATTGATGGCTCTCCAAACATATCAATAATTTTTCGTCTTTCATCCTCATCATCAGAAACTAAATCTAATCCGACACGACTACCATCATCATATTCATTAAAAACATCTAGTCTAATACAAACGGCTCTATCAAGTAGACGTGGACTAAGTGGCTCAGTTGTCATATCATTGTTTATTGTCGCTATAAAGCGTAGGTTAGAAGTAATTTCAATTGTTTTGTTATTAGATAACTTTAAAACCGAACCAGAAAAATCATCAGACATCCCCATAAATTTAGACCAATAATGTTCAATAGGAGATAAGTTTGCTTCATCTAATAGTACAATATTAAACCTATCATCATCTTTCATTCCTTCAAGAAACTCATACATTCCTGTTCCTGAGGAGATATAACGATTAGTAATCGGATTAAAATACCCAAGCAGATCTCTTTCTGACGTCCATCCTCTACCAACTTGGATACTATTAAATCTTGATCTTAACACATGTTCATTTAATAAAGTTGCTAATGAAGTTTTTCCTGTACCAGGAAGTCCACTTAAAATAGTTACAAAAGATTTTTCAATACAAGTAAATATATTAATAATTTGCTCTATTGATATCTGTCTATCAAATTCAGAAAGTGAGATCTGAGTATACTTTATAAATTCACATAACATTTTGGGGGAATCTAAAAGAGTCAATTCATTTTTTGAAATACAACTAAAATTAGTTACTAATTCACTATCTTCAAATTGAGTTAAAACATCAATACTGCTTTTAACGTTTAAAAGCCCTTTCTTATATTCATCTGCTTCTTTATGCTGCAACTTCTTCAATTCTTCTTGTTGAATTTCTATTTTCTTTTCAACACTTCTTTTATCTTCCAATCTGATTTCATATTGATTTTTTGCTTTCTCAATTTCTGACTTTAGTAACTTTAATTCTTCTGTAAGCTCATCAAATTCAAAAACCTCACTATACTTCTTAGTCAAGCTAGTTTTTTTATCTTCCATCAATTGAATTTCGTCATTCAGGCTAGTTTGCTGACGCTTCAATTCTTCAATTGCTTTTTTCTCAGTGTCAGAGCTAACCTCTCTTAGCTTATTTTTTTCTTTCTCAATTTCTCTCTTTATTAATTCTAATTGTTCTTTTGACTTTTTCTCGGAAAAAGCTAAATCCTGAATACTTTCATTTAATTCAAATTCGTTTTGTCTTATTTCATCTTTAACTTGTTCAATTAGACTTTGATCACTTTTAAGAATCTCTAAAATCTCATTCCGCGATTCGCTTTGTTCACCGATAATATTAGAAGCAATTATTGATTTAAGTTCACCCTTACTTTTGTTAACTACCTTTTCAAAAACCTTATCACCTTTAAGTAGATCAAGAACAAAATCCACATCAAAATTAAAGTTGGTTTTTTTACTTTTCAATCTTGTTGTAAGCATTGTAACTTGATTTGGCGCTATTCCTTTAGTATTAGTTTCTTTTATAATTATCCCTATTGCTTTCTCAATTTCTTCAGGAAATGCAAAGTTTATTTGTTCACAATCAATTTCTTTAAAATCAGAAACGTTATAATAAAACGATTTATTAAAAACCTTACCATCTATTGTTTTATTTTCATATTTAAATAATTCATAATTTTCCGACAACAATAAGTTATCAAATTTAAATATTGAAAGCCTCATCAATTGCCTTCCAATATATTTAGTATCATTAGGCTTCTTTAGAAAAACAGTAAGCCCACCATTTTCATTATCTGAAATATTATATTCAAAAGGTCCATATGAGAACCCACTCGTTCGAATGAAAATATGTCTAGTTAATGGAGGAAGATCCACTTCTATTTCAGCATCTAAAGAATCTGGAAGATCTGCTAACTCTATGACTTCGCAAACATCTCTCGGTTCTATAGCCTCAGTCCTATATAAATTGGACCTGTTTTTTGCGTGACTTGATAAAACCTCAGTTGAAAAGCTTTTATTTTCTATACATTGCAAAAGATAAAGCCTATTCTTAAACTTATCCTCTAGATAGTTATTATAATCATAACCTAATTTGTCATTTGGCGTAATATAAACCTGACAATCATCATCTTCGCAAAAATATTTTTTACTATTAACTCTTTCGTAGCGACCAGATACCATATCCTTTTCAAATAATGCAATTGATCTACCTGTAGTATTATCTGCATTTGATTTAAAATTGGTACACACTATAAATCTTTGTTCATTATCCATTCTTAATATTCATCCAAAAAAGCTAAAAAACCCAGAAAAACTACTTATATTAGTTCCTCATAGCCATAATTCACTTTATCATTAGGCCGTTCCAAAAACCATTATAAATTTTGCCTTTTAAAGCATTTGTCCCTTTCCAATACATGGCATTTTAATAGTGCGAATGCGCGTTATTCCATTTACTCACATCCGTTTATTTCTAGGCTATGAGTCACTCTCAATTGATACTAAAAGACTTCCTTTCTCCCTACCAGCACCAACGCGCAAGACTTTGATATTTTTCAAACTGTATAAACAAGAGTAAAAATAAAGCGTTTGAACGCAACCTAAATTCCGCGTCGGGCTGAAGCCGCGACCTACAACAACCGGCACATTACGCTGCGCTTATGATGCCCTACGATTAGCTAGGGAGTGATAGAGCTGCTCTATCACTCTGGCGTTGTCGCCGAGGCGGCTGCCAATGTGGCTGACAAAGATTAAGATGTCTGGTTTGTAGTGGTTTTCCAGAGAAAACCTTTAAAGGTGGATAGCTTGTTTATCTCAGTCGAATTAAACAGGCGCAGTCGGTCTCGTCGAAGCGGTAGCGAATAGAACCCACGCTTTTTTGTGAGCGATTTTTCATGTGCTTGTTATGTATTTTCATCTGGCTGATAAAAATGTGGTTCGTGTATTTGAGGATTCACCTCGTAGATTCCATCCATTTCTTTTGGCCTAAGCTCAGGATAACGTACCCATAAAGGCTGTAGCATATCTAAGAAAAGCTCTCCCATAACTTTCCCTGCGCTTGATCGATAGGATTCAAAATTTTCTTTTGTATCCTTATCCATAACGAAACGCACGCTTTGGTCAAGCTTTCCTGAAACTTGCATTAGTAAAATACTTAGTTCTTCGGCTTCCGTCTTATTCACTTGGATCTCCATATACATTTTAAGAGTGCGCATGCGCGTTATTTCATCTGCAGATATTTTTACCCATTGATACTAAAAGACTTTCTTACTTTCTGCCAGTACAAACGCGCAAGACTTTGATACTTCTCAAACTATAAAATAAAGCGTTTGAATGGAACATGAATTCCGCGTCGGGCTGAAGCCGCGACCTAAAATGAAAGCTTCGCTTTCAACGACACATTACGCTGCGCTTATGATGCTCTACGATTAGCTAGGGAGTGATA
>Ga0070745_1000247_pt1 | contig 34229 bp, 48 predicted proteins | sample VirMetDEL_Mar_4_FD_77438 | JGI IMG/M metagenome (GOLD analysis project Ga0070745, IMG submission 77438) | Aqueous microbial communities from the Delaware River and Bay under freshwater to marine salinity gradient to study organic matter... | ecosystem: Environmental > Aquatic > Marine > Coastal ...
CGCCGTCGTGGTTCACCGACAGCATGTTGTTCAAGGCTGTGACCACGCCGCTGAAGCGACAGCTTCTGGGCAAGATTCCAAGCGTGATGAAAGAGAAGTTCGTTAAAACTGTGGCGGATGCGGGAACAGTGTTAAACCTAAACCTTCTTGGTTTGGCAACTCCGCAGTCTGTTGCTCAACGCGCTGCTGTTGCTCAAGGTCGTTGGGTCGCTTCACACGACGAGCTTCTCAAGCTCTGGTCTGCGGATACCAATGCCCCGCTCGCGACTGTTCTTGACCTGAACATTGGAGACTTGGCGCGTCAGGCTTCTCGCGCGCCCGACACCTACGGCCAGTGGCTCAAGCAAGTGAATGAGAAGCGCATCCAGAACGATACGAACCTGACAGAGAACCAGATCAAAGCGGTCGAAGTCATCAATCGCTACTTCAAGGATGCGGAGCGCCGCCTTGAAGATGTCGGGCTTCTTGGCACTAACAAGGGGATGCAGAACCAGATTGCTCGCCTTGAGCAAGAGATTGCGGCGCTTACGAATGAGCTTGCTGCGCTTCAGACTGTGACCACTGGTCGTGGCATCAGAGAACGTGAGATGGTCAAAGGCCGTCTTGGGATGCTTCAGAAGCGCCTTGAAGAGCGTCAGGAAGAAACTTCTGCAATGCAGGAGTTTGCTGTGAACCCTGAGCGTGAAGATGTGTTCTTCCCTCGCTTTTGGGACAACGCAGCGATCAACGCCAATCGCCAAGAGTTCGCTCAAGTCCTGTTCAACTGGTATCAGCAGAACCCGACGATCATGCGCTTTGATCCTGAGCAGGGTCGTTTTGTTCGCGTTGAGCTAGAAACCAGCGAGCGAGCTATCCGTGAGCGTGTAGACCAGACCATCGCCAACATTCTTGGCGAAAAAGACCCAACCAATGTGGACAACATTGGCTTTGGCTATGGCCGTTCTAAGCATTTCCGCCATCGTCAAGTAGACATCCCCAACAAACTAGTGATGAAGTTCATCATCACTGATCCGTTGGCCGCGATGAAGGCGTATGCCACGCGCATCGAGCCGCGCTACGAGTATGCCCGCATGTTTGGCAAGGATGTTGATGGCGTTATCTTTGACATGCGTCGTGAGATGCTGCGGGCTGGCAAGACAGAAGCAGAGATTGCCAAGACTGTCCGCGACTACAACCACCTCTATGATCGCATTGCTGGCGCTGTGATCCGCGATCCGGGCGCTCTCAACCAGCGCGCTGCCTTTGCTCTCAAGGAAGCTGCCTCGTTCACTTACATGGGTTCTGCTGGCTTCGCTGCCCTGCCTGACTTTGGCCGGATCGTGATGGAGTATGAGCTACAGAACATAGTGAAAGGCGTTCAGACCATCCTAGACAAGCAAAATCTTAAGAGGACTGCCAATGAAGTAAGGCTTTCTGGCGAAGCACTCGACATCCTTCGCGGCACCGCTCATCTTCGTCTTGTCGAAGGCATGGCGAATGACATCAACGCCAACGAGCTACTGACCAAAGCTCGCAACGCTTTCTACATTTTCAACGGTCTTGCTCCCATGACTACGATTGCCAAATATCTGGCTGGCACTGTGGATGGACATACGATCATCGACTACTCGATCAAGCTGACGCGCGGAGAGTTGGACGATCAATCCCGCACTTGGCTTGCTCGCTATGGCATTGATGAAGACACTGCTCGCAAGATCGCTCGTGCGCCTTGGCATATGACTGACAAGGGCTTTTACATGGCGAACACCGAGCAATGGGCTGACAGCATCTTTGTTCCTGAAATTGAGGGCAAGACTGTCAGGATCATCGAGTCAAACGAGGATGGCTCTCCTGTTGGATACACTAACAAAGATGGCCGCTACGTTCCCGCTCGATACAACCGGGAGACGAACACTATCTTCTTTGACCGCGAGTATATCGAGGGCACTCAGTTCAATGAGAAGGCTTGGCTTGATCCAAAGATAGAGGGCGTCGATGCGCTGCCCGACATCTTCAAGACCCCCAAGCAATGGTCCAACTTCGTGATGCTGCATGAGATTATGCACAGTCGGTATAGCGCAGAAGCCCTCGGGTTTGTTAAGCAAGTCGAAGTTATTAAAAGGGTTCCATCTAAAAACACTGTTTCGTTTATCCGTCGCAAGCTAGATGTATCTGGCAGATATTTTGTTCACTTCACTAGGAAGTCTAATGTCGAGTCGCTTTTGCGAAACGGATACGATGTAAAAAGACAATCTATATTTCCGACCGGAAATGCCAAAAGCGGAAAGCTTGCTGGCGATGTTATGTATTTTACTCTCGACATGAACCGCTGGAAGCGTGGTGATGTTTCTGTTGAGGCCGGAACTGGCACAAAAGATAATGTTTGGTATGATTATTCCAAGCAACAGTGGGTTACTGTTAAAAAGGGAATGATCGAGGAAGACCTTGAGCCTGTTGGCGCTTTTCTTTCTGATGATGCCAGCGTCATAACTATTGACTCTCTTGAAAAATATAAGGGCCTTGTTTCTGAGGCTCTTGACGATGCTATTTCTAAGTTTCAAGAGAAAGAATTGCTTAAAGCGTCTGCCATAGATAATCCAATTCTGCGCGTGATGGAGGAAAATAAAGTAAAAGAAAAAGTTGATCGGATGCGGACTTATGGTTTGAGCAAAAATGAACTGTTTGAGCATCTTAAAAGCAAATATGACGCTATAGAAATTATTCAACGAAATGATGGAAGCTGGAATTACACAAAAAAAGATGGCTCTATTGAGGACACTTATAACGAAATTATGGGCAACTCAGGAAACCATGACTTTTTTGTTGTAAACAAAGATAAGGTTGTTTTTCAAAAAGAAGTTGTCGATCAAACTGTTGATGGGTTTAAAGAAGTTGCCCAGCTTGAAAGCCGGGTTGATACGGCTGGCTATGAAAATGCTATCAACAGACTTGCTTTAGAAGAGCAAAAGATACAACAAACAGTTAACCAAGACACTGTTGAAGCGTTCCGCGTTGCTCTGAACAGCGGCGTCATCAACACGATCATGGCTGGAACTCCGGCAGACAAGCCAATCATCACTGATGGCGTAGTCTACATTCCGTCGCGGATCGGGAAGCAGTTCGGGTTCAAGGAAGACCCGCGCAACCCCGGCTATGTTCGGATTGAGAACGGCTTCCTTGGTTTGCCCTTCCAGTTCTACAGCTTTGCCTTGGCAAATGTGAACAAGACTGTTGGCGCGCTGGCGCAGGGTCAGGTGAAGAACCGCGCCATTGGCGTAGCGACGATGCTTGGCTTGGCCTACATGTCTATGCAGATCAGGACGCCAGACTACGTTTGGGACAAGATGAGTTGGCAGGACAAGTTCGCTAGAACCTACGACATGAGCGGCGTGACTGCGCTCTACTCTGATCTGTTCTACACGGCGATGCACACCTCTCTTGCTCTTGGCGGGCCGAACATCACTGGTGGCTTGCTGTCTCCCAAGTTCCCGCAGCAGCCTAGCATGGCAGATGCGATCAATGGCTTTGCTGGTGCTGGCCCGTCGTGGGCTACTGACATGGCTCTTGGCATCTACCAGTTTGCTGGTGGAGACTATGGCGGAGGCGCTAAGGAGGTTGTGCGGAACCTTCCGTTTGCGCGGATGTGGTTCTGGAAGGACGAGATGAACCAACTGACGAAGGCGTGGGCGCAGTAACTTTGTCCTAGATACATTGTGCGTTGATGTGACCCCCTCTTCTGTGGATTAAGAGCCAAGGAGAGGGGGGAACCCATGACCATCGACATCTCGGACAACAACCCGCGCATTATCTACACTGTCGCCCAAGGGGTGACGCAGACTTCGTTTGCGGTCCCGTTTGAGTTCTTCGCGGACTCAGACCTGAACGTGTATGTTGATAGCGTCCTCAAGACGATCACTACTCACTACACTGTGAGCGGCGGCGACGGCAGCACTGGCACTGTGACGATGAGCGTCACTGGTGCGACGGGTGGTTCTATCGTTGCAATCACCCGCGATGTGACCATCGAGCGAGTGACTGACTTTACTCCCGGCGTGGAGATTAACCGCGCTGCGCTGAACACGCAGCTTGATACGCTGACCGCCATCGCTGCCGACATCAAAGATCAGGCTCTGCGCGCTATCCGTGTGCAGGACTTCGACCCGTCTACGACTGGCTTCGAGATTCCGCTTGCTGCTGCTCGTGCGAACAAGGTGTTTGCCTTCGACAGCGCAGGCGCGGTGACTATCACCAACGAGATTGGCGTCTACAAGGGCAACTGGGCTGCTTCTACGGCCTACGTCGAGCGCGATCTGGTCAAGGACACTTCGACCAACAACATCTTCCTTTGCTTGGTCGGTCATACCTCAAGCGGTTCTCAACCTCTTACAACGAACACTGACAGCGCAAAGTGGGCGCTCATTGTCGATGCTGACTCTGCTACGACATCGGCCTCTGCGGCGGCTTCCAGCGCCTCTGCGGCGGCATCTAGTGCTTCTTCTGCGTCATCATCGGCAAGTGCAGCTTCGTCGTCTGCGAGTGCTGCTGCGTCGTCTGCGAGTGCGGCTTCTTCCGACGCATCTGCTGCTGCATCTAGCGCAAGCTCGGCTGCTGCTAGCTACGACAGCTTCGATGATCGGTATCTTGGAGCTAAGAGCAGCGACCCGACGCTGGACAATGACGGCAATGCCTTGCTGACTGGCGCGCTCTATTGGAACAGTTCTGCCAACGAGATGCGTGTCTATAGTGGCTCTGCTTGGGTTATCAGCTATCTGCCTGCGTCTGGCTACGTCACGCTGACAGGCTCTGAGACGTTAACGAACAAGACGCTCACCGATCCTGCCATCACGGGCGCGATTCTTGAAGACATCTACACCATCTCTGACGGCGCTGCCTTCGAGATCGACCCCGGCAACGGCTCCATCCAACTCATCACGCTGGGCGCGTCCCGCACACCGAAGGCCACGAACTTTGCCGCTGGTGAATCGGTCACGCTGCTAGTGGACGACGGGACTGCCTACACGCTGACATGGACGGATGCGACATTCGGCGGCTCTGGCGTGGTCTGGAAGACGGACGGCGGCGTGGCGCCCACCCTTAACACGACCGGCTACACTGTCATCGTGCTGTTCAAGGTTAGCACACAGGTCTACGGCGCTCGCGTGGGGGATGCGTGATGCTGAAGACGAAACTGCTCGGGGCGACAGCAGCGGCTGAACTGCTTGCGATTGAGGACGTGTTCTCGACGTATCTCTACACGGGCAATAGCTCAACGCAGACGATCACCAACGGCATTGATCTTGCTGGTGAGGGTGGGCTTGTTTGGATAAAAGTGCGTAACGTCGCGGACAGCCATGCCCTCTTAGATACAGAGAGAGGCGCTGGTTTCGAACTTTGGTCTAACAGCACAAATGGCAACATAAACGCATCTGGTAAAAACTTTTCTTTCTTGGGGACTGGCTTCTCCATGAACACTGCGGACGGTCAATATAATAACTCTAGTAATACCTACGCCTCATGGACCTTCCGCAAGACCCCGCGCTTTTTTGATGTGGTGACGTATACGGGGACGGGTTCTGCACGGACTGTAAATCATAACCTTGGCTCTGTTCCCGGCTGCATTATTGTAAAACAAACAGGCGGCACTACTAACTGGTCAGTTTACCATCGCAGCATGGATGCGTCTGCACCAGAAAATTACTATATGCCCCTTAATCTTACGGATGCGCGGATCGGGCCGGGCGCTAGCCAGTGGGGCTCTACGGCTCCAACAGATACGCAATTTACTGTCGGCACAGGAACAAACACCAACGCCTCTGGCGGCACCTACGTCGCCTACCTCTTCGCCCACGATCCGCTGGGGCCGTCTGGTGATGGCAGCGATGGGATGATTGCGTGTGGGAGTTATACGGGGAACGGGTCTGCTACTGGACCTGTGGTCAGTCTTGGCTGGGAGCCGCAGTGGGTATTAGTAAAAAGAACAGACAACACGTCACTTTGGACCCTTTCAGACAATATGCGTGGACAACCAGTCGATGGCGCTACAGCAATACTTTATCCAAATGCGCCTGATGCAGAGGGTGCTGCAACAACTGCCGTTTCGCCAAATGCAACTGGATTTCAGGTTATGTCGGCGGGCACAACATTTAACGCCTCAGGCGGCACCTACATCTACATCGCCATCCGCCGTGGCCCGATGCGTGAGCCGACGAGCGGGACGGAGGTGTTCTTTATGGATACATACGGCAGTACAGGCGATGGAAAGGCGCCTGCATTTAGGTCTTCTGCCCCTATAGATATGGCGATCTATACAGACACAGTTAATGGTTTAAACAAAATTAACACCTCAAGGCTAACTCAAAAAGCTTATTTAATGACGGACAACACGACCGCCGAAACATCCAATTCTCCTTTAGCTTACGATTATCAAAACGGCTATCACTCTGGCACTACTACATTTTCTCCTTATTTTTCTTGGATGTTCCGCCGCGCCCCCGGCTTCTTCGATGTGGTGGCGTATAGTGGGGACTCAACGTCAAATCGTGCTATACCGCATAATTTAGGTGTCCAACCTGAACTAACAATTGTTAAGGTAAGAAACGCCGCAGACAACTGGTTTGTCACAAAACCTGAGTGGGTGTCTTCAGCGCAAGGACTTAGACTAAATTTTGCGTCTGCGCTCGGCTCTGGACAAAGCTGGATCACTGGGGTCAGCGACCCAACGGATACTAACTTTTATGTATCAAGCAACAATGCAGCTAACGGCTCTGGCTACAACTATATCATGTATCATTTCGCCACTCTCTCCGGCATCAGCAAGGTCGGCAGCTACACGGGCAACGGCTCGTCGCAGACCATCAACTGCGGCTTCACGGGCGGTGCGCGGTTTGTCTTAATCAAGCGGACGGACAGCACGGGCGATTGGTATGTATGGGATACTGCTCGCGGCATTGTCTCTGGCAACGATCCGCATCTGTCTCTGAACACGACCGCCGCAGAGGTGACATCGGACGACAGCATCGACCCCGACAGCAGCGGCTTCATCGTCAATCAAGATGCGGCAACCAACGTGAACGTCAGCAGCGCAACCTACATCTATCTCGCCATCGCATAGGAGGATCAACTATGGGCGACTACAGACACAGAACTACAGGCGAAGTGAAATCGCAGGGCGAGTGGCGTCGGCATCATGCCAACACTTCTTTCCCCCGCGTCTGGACGCAGGCCACGCTGGACAGCCTCATGCTCGATCCGGTGTTCCCCACGCCCAAGCCGGACGCAGGCCAGTATCAGACCGCAGCGCGCGATGGCGTCGAGCAGGATGCCAAGGGTAATTGGGTCGAGCGGTGGGTGATCCGCGACATGTTCGCCAACTACACCGACGACGAGGGCGTGTTGCATACGAAAGCCGAGCAGGAGCAGGCGTATCAGGCTGGCCTCGATGCAACAGCGGCTACGAGCGTGCGCGCTCAGCGTGATCGCCTGTTGGCAGAGACGGATTGGATCGTCATCATGCACACCGAGAAGGGCACGAACATCCCGGCTGCGTGGGAGATTTATCGTCAGAGCCTGCGCGACATCACGAGCCAACAAGGTTTCCCGCATACTATCAACTGGCCGACTAAACCTGAGTGATCCCCATGAATACACTTGTCTCTGCTCACCAGCGCCTTGATCGTCTGGAACCCAAGGTTGACCAGTTGGAGAAGGATGTCGCATCCGTGAAAACTGAGGTTCACTTTCAATTCAAAGAAGTGTTCCATCGTGTGAAGCGGCTTGAGGCAATCTTGATCACTGCCGCAGGCACGATCATCATGCTGCTTGTCTCTGTGCTTCTGAAGATGGGGTAAAATGTCGTGCTTGATCCTGTAAGCGCCATAGCTCTTGCTTCGAGCGCCTACAATGCGATCAAGAAGGGCATTGAACTTGGGCGAGAGCTTCAAGACATGGGTAGTCAACTGTCCCAGTGGGCCAGTGCTATCTCTGACTTGGAGTATTTCGAGAGAAAGGCAGAGGACCCACCTTGGTATAAGGCGTTCAATGGCAGCGCCCAAGCTGAGGCTATGGAGGTCTTCGCTGCCAAGAAGAAGATAGAGGCGCAGCGCAACGAGCTTCGCACCTACATCCAGTTTAGCTACGGCCAGAGCGGATGGGATGAGTTCCTCAAAATGGAGGCTGACATTCGCAAACGTCGTCAGGCTCACGAGCATCGCAGAGCAGAGATGAAGGAAATGATAATCTCGGGCCTTCTCATCTTTCTTATGGTATCAAGTATCTCGGTTTTCCTTGCAGTTGTCCTGTGGCTCTATGTGGAGCAGAACAAATGACACCTAAGAAGTTAGAACCAAATAGCCTGTTGGATGTTGCCGATCTTGATGGAGATGGGGTTGTCACTAACTCCGAAATCAACCGACACGAGAAACTGCTTCGCATAGACAACTGGGACAAGCAGCAAGATCAGCAAAGACAGATGGCTTGGGTGGCTATGGGGTCGATGGTCTTACTGACGCTGGGTCTGATTCTGCCAATCCTGCCGACTGAACGTGTAGAAGTGCTGAATGGCCTGATGACGATGTTCTACACATCTCAAGCTGCGGTGGTCGCTGCCTTCATGGGAGCAAGTGCTTACGTCCGCACACGCGAGCGGAGCCATGAGGATTAACATCCTCCTACTGCTTTTGCTTCTTAGCGCCTGTGGCGCGTTGCCTCTTGGGATGTTGGGTGGCGGCGGGCCGAATGTAGCTGCGAATGTTCAGGCTGGTAAAGAGAACACTCAGCAAGTTGTAGCCAATCAAGAGCGAACTGAAGCTGGGCGTGACATCATCACGGAAACCAAACAAATCGAAGCGACTTCGGTCGAGAGCGTAACGATCAACAATGTCCAAGACATCCCGATTTGGATATGGATCGCGCTAATTGTGGGTTGGGTTCTGCCGTCTCCAAGCGAGATGGCTCGGAGTTTCGTGGACTTGTTCAGGAGAAAGAAGTGAAAGAGAACTTCGACGACTGCTTGGAGATGCTCCTCAAGCACGAGGGGGGCTACGTCAATCACCCCAAAGACCCCGGTGGCGAAACCAACTTGGGCGTGACCCGCAAGGTTTGGGAAGAGTGGATCGGCAAGCCTGCTGCATCTGATGCGATGAAGAAGCTGACAGTGAAGGATGTCGCTCCTCTCTACCGCAAGATGTATTGGGACAAGGTGCGTGGTGACGACCTCCCCGGTGGCGTCGATTGGGTGGTCTTTGATTGGGCTGTGAACTCTGGCGTTGGTCGCGCAGCGAAGACGCTACAGAAGATTGTTGGCGTGAAGCCTGATGGTGACATTGGCCCTGCAACCTTGACGGCTGTCAAGAAGATGAACCCAAAGGATGTTGTGCATGACGTAACAGACGCGCGAGAGGTTTTCTATCGTAGCCTTCGCACGTTTGACACCTTTGGTCGCGGCTGGCTTCGTCGCAATGAAGAGACGTTACATTCGGCTCTTTTATTGACTTGAACTTACCATGCCGATCTGATTACTAGCCATCGGCGGGACGCAATCGGACACTTGCGTTCCGCACGAACTCTGCAGGCTTGGTGAAGATGAACCCCGGTGGGGTTTTGATTGGCTTTCTTAGAAGCCGATAGACGTTTGTGTAGTCTATCTTCAGAAGCTTGCTGATGTCCTTCATCGTGTGGCCTTGAGCGTAGGCTGCTTCAATGAAGCGGTTGCGGGCGTAGGCCGCTGGTATCTTGACCTTGCCCGGTCCAGTGATCTTGTGGCCGTATGTTTCTTCGTAGGCTTCGAGCATTGATTCGAGTGTCATGCGATTCTCCAAAGAAAAAGGGCGGGTATGACACCCGCCCAGTTGAGGTTCACAGGGAGAACAGGTGTGTCTTACCACGGAACATCGTCATCCACAAACTTCGTTTGCTTGACGGCTGCTGCTGGTTCTGACTTGCGATTGTCGCTGATAGACAGGCTCATGTAAGGCTTGTCGCCCTTCATCTTTCTCCATGCGGCAATGCGCCGCGTCTCGTTGAAGGGGCCAGTGTAGTCGGGCGAACCTTCGCTGTCTTTCTTGGTGTTGTCGAAGAGGACGCCAACCTTGGCGTAAACCTCGATGAGTTTCTTGTCGTCTTTGGTTTTGTCGCTGACGAAGATCACCTTCATGTCACGACCGTTGTCGTTGACCTTGCCTTGAAGGATCATCTTCTGCGTGTCGAAGGGTGCAAACGCAGCGCCGCGATTTGTTTCGTCATAGTCTGCCATGCTTCTGGCTCCTCTGTTGATTACCAATCTTCCGACTTCTTGCCCGAGTCAGCGGCATACTTGTTGCCGTCCATCTCGCCAAGGAACACATCGGCGTTGAAGCCGAGGTGAGACAGGGCCTTTGTCAGACCATCCGTGACAGCCATCTTGGGGCCGTCTTCGTTGATGCGTCCGTTCTTTGCGTCGAAGAACTTACGGCATCCGGGAAAGGGACCGAAGGTATTGGCTGGCGAGCCGTGCCATACGCTCACATCGCAGACGACTGCGGTATCGCCATTGGATAGGTTGACGAAGTGCGTTGCGCTATGCCAGCCCCAGCCCTCGCCGACAGGACCAAACTGATCGGTGGCCGATCTGATCTGATACTGCGGGTCGATAGCTGTGAAGCCGCGCTGACCGAAGCTTACCTTCTTCAGATACTTTGGGTCTGACTTGCAGACCTTGTTCCAGAGTTCGAGACTCATCACACTCTCCTTGTGGTTATACGCAGCGAACCATTCTTGGCTCGCTTTACTGTGAGTAGGTCGCAGTAGACTTCCCGCTCTTTGTCCCCGACCATGTTCTTGAGGTCATCTTTGGCTAGGGCAAAGGCTTTAGCGGCTGACTCGTTTTCGATGTAGTCGTGAGCAGCCGCAACGAAGGCGTTGTCTTTGCTGGCGTCACGGCGCACCATCTTGTCCACCTCGATCTTGTCGATGGAAATCGAGGGGACCGAAACACCAATAGGCTCTCTATCGCTAGTAACGTAACCCCAGAAGTCTGACACCAACGCCCACATTGAATTGAAATAGTCGTCGTTACGCGCGACATAGGCCGACTCCCACTTGTTGTTGCCAAACAGAGCGGAGACGTAGACGCCCGCAGTTTTCCCCAGCCGTGCATAGGCTTGGATTTGAGGCATGTAGTATTCGATCACATGCTCCATGTTGTTCATCGCATGAGTGTGCTTGCACTCGACGATGGCGTTTTCCTCCATCCAATAAGCATCGACGGTCCCGGCCAGAGGAACCCCGCCAATCTCCTCTCGGAATGTCTCTTGCCGCCAGTCCAGCTTGCAACTGTGCTGACGCTCGAACCAAGAGATGTTGAACTTCTCGGTGAAGATGCCAAGCTGAACAGCGATGTTGTCGCTTAGGTCTTCAGCTTCTGCGCGGCCAGTCTTTACCAGCCATAGATCGAGCCAGTCTCCTTGCATGATCTTCACGCAATCGGACCCGCCGATGAACCCCTTTCTTTCCATGTTGTTCTCCCGTTTGTTATTGGTATCCTACTGCATATGTGCAGCAGGCGCAACAGAATACCTGTCAAGCTCCTCGTCTGTGACGCTGGTGTTGGCGATGAATTGCTCGCGGAGGGTGCCGTAGAGGTAGGCTTCCGGGATAGCCTCACGGCGCTTTACACGGCGCTCGTTGATCTTGAAGGGGTCGAGGTAGAAGGGGTTGGAGTTGGCCGTCTGCGGCCAATCTCTGAGCGCCTGAGAGGCCCCGTGTGCGGCGGTGATGAAGTCCTTCACGACGGGCAGGGTGCGACTGCGAGCCGTCCGTGCAATCTCCTTTGTCATTGAGGACAGGAGATTGCCCAACGTCTCGCTTGAGAGGTTGGGAGGTAGGTTAGAGTTGATGGCTTCGATGGTGTCGGTTGCGGCGATCTTGGGGTCAACGCCTGTTGGTGGCGTGAACCGAGTGAGCATGTCGTCTTTGAACCACTGCTTGATAACAGCGATGCGTTGTTCGTAGTTCATTTGTAGAACCTCTGGGTTGGGTAGTATTCTTGGAGCTTGCCGTCTTCCACGGCGCAGCGCAGTAGCTCTCTGGCTACATTCTGAAACGGCTCTCTACATTTGGCCGCGTGTTGGTTGATCGCATCAAAGACATGCTGATCCATCGTGATGCAGATGCGAGGATCGCTGTCGATGTAAAGGTAGTGTCCCTGTGCCATTACACATCCTTCCACGGGTCCCAAGGCGGAACGTCGCCTCTGAGTTTGATGAGTTCATTCTCATTCTCTGACCACTTCTTGCGCCAGAACTCTGCGCTACTGCGCCAGTAGTTCACCTGTTTCTGTAGCTCTTGAAGCTGGCGCTGAAGCTCTTCAGTCATCTTTGCGGCACTCTCCTGCGATGGCTGCATAGGCGGCGGCATCAACGTAATTGTCTTCGTGGTAGGGCCAGCCATTGTTTGAGCGAGCCATCTTCAGAAGCACCATCATCCATGCGACTGATTCAGGTGTAAGCGTCACACCGTAGTCGAGATATGCCGTCCATAGGTCGGCGATCCTTTGCAGGTTCATCTTCACGGGGCCATAGCTATCCTGTCGCTCGCCGCCCGTTACCTCGGCGGCGCGAGCGAGAATACGCAGGCGGGCTGGGGTGTCTTCTGTCATAGCTTCCCCTCCTCCATTTTCCTGAACACCACTTTGAACGCCTCGATCACGGCCTCTTCAATCCTGCGGGCCTCGGCGGTGGGATCAGCACTGGTTGCTTCTTGGTCACTGTGTCGCACACCATGATCGCGGTCGGGTCGAGGTGTTTGATGTAGATGTCCTGCATTTCTTTGCATTGGTCCATGTCCCTGTAGACGCCGACGTAGCCTGTGTCGGCGGTGATGCTTGTGCTTGCGACGACTGCGAGAACAACGAGTTTCATTGGTTACTTTCCGTTGTTCAATGGGTCTTGGACAAGGCGAGCCGCCATGTTCACAAGCTCTTTGATTTCGTTGGCGCGAGCGGTGTTCCACTGGTGCCCGCCTGCCTTGTCGTTGCTGATGATGTCAGCGACACGCTCGATGCGATGGAAGATAGCCAACAGTTCCTTAGTCATCGTCATCTCCTATGAGTTCCCACCCTACTTGCGGCAGGCGTGATGATTTCATGCGAACAGATCGCACCTTCCTGATTGTCTGAAGCCGTCGCAGAGCGTTGTTCAGAATCTGAGACGGAACGCTTGGTATTCTCTTGCTGATGTCGACCATGCTAAGTGTTCCATCTGCAAGGGCAGCCAAGCAAAGCGCCTCGATCTTGAGGTTCTCTGGCGTGGCCTTGCGGGATATTTCACGCATCTTGACGATGGTGGTTTCCTGCACCTCGATGCTCTTGGGCAAGGCAGCACGATGTCCTTCGCGCATAGCCTGTTCGCGCATCAGCTTGCCGATCAGTTCCTCTCTGCTCATTGCAGTTCCTTGAGCTTTTCTTTGGCGAGCCTAAGCTCAGAGAGAAGGTCAAGCTTCTCATGCAGAACACGAGATATGATCTGCTCTAGTCGAGCGATCTCGCTGCGCTGCTTTGCGATCTTGCTCTGCAATGAAGCAATCATCTTGTTGTCAGTCATATGTCACCCCATGCTGTTGCTTCAGTTTCGTCCAGCCATCGCTCGCCGTGCAGCCATGTCGAAGCGTGGGCAATGTAGGCTATGTCCTTGCCCCTGACTTGCTCGGCATACTTCGTGACAGCAGAGACAAGCTCATCTTTGGTGGCCTTGCGAAGCGCAGCCTTGAAGGCGGCGCGCGCCTGACCCTTGCCGACCTTGCGAGGATAGACAGACCAAAACTCCTCGAACTCGATGAGTATATCTTTGTTGTTCTCTGACTGGTTCATAGTGATAGGTTCGTCTCTCTGTGAGAGAGAGGGGGGTCTCTCTGTCAGAGAGAGGGGTCGCTCTGTCAGAGAGAGGGTGTAGAGCGTAGACTTCTGGTCGCGCTGGTCACGCCTGATGAACCCACCTTCTTCAAGGTAGTGCAGGCGACGAGTCACTGTCGCCATGCTCATCTCAGTGTCTTCGCAGAGGCGGGCTAGACTAGGCCAGCATTGACCTGTGTCCTTGTCTGCTCGGTCAGCCAAGGCGACAAGGAGAAGCTTGGCTAGTGGATCACCGATCTTGGTTTCCATAGCCCAAGCCATATGCCTAAACGACATTCGGCCAGTTCTCTTGGTCCATGTCGAGCGAGTAGAAGCCGACACGAATACCATCTTTGACCTCGATGCGCTCGCAATAGATATGCCAGCCAAGCTGGCGAAGATCATAGATGCGGCCAGCAAGACGGAAGCACCCGAACATCTTGAGTGCATCCATCGGGGTGAGGGTCTTGCCTTCCTTAAGGTAGGCTAGAATCTTTTGGTTTTGGGTTTCCATCGTTGTTCTCCATCAGGGTTGTGAACATGTCGCCGCTCATCACGACGACGATCTGCGGACTTCCTGTCCGTCTCTTGTAGAAAGCCAAGTCTCGATTCTCCAGCACAGTGAAGGGGCTAGGGAAGCGATTGGTCGTGCGATACTTGATCTCTGCGATCAGGTCTTTGCCTTTGAGCTTGAGTTTAAGATCGCCAGTAAACTCTCCTCCCAAGCTTCCTGAGAGGGGCTGTCGCTTTGCTTCGATGCCTTGGTCGGCAAGCCACTTGACGAACCACTTCTCGTGGTAGGTTCCTTTAAGCTTACTTTTGCTTGCCATGTGTCGGCCCTGTAGCAAGTGGTGCAGATGAACCAGTGCTTGTTCATCGTCCTTTCGTGATACGGCTTGACGATGGCGACGTAATACTCGCTGCTGATGTTGCAGCTTTCACACGTCCTCCACCCGCTTCGTGATCGTGATTTCGTAGCCAAGCGACTCAAGCCAGCACATCAACATGAAGCCAGAAGGGATACGCTTGTGCGTCTCCCACTTGTGGATCAGCGAAGCCGTGCATCCGATCTTATGCGCCAAGTTTTCTTGGCTTAAACTGCGCTCTGACCGAGCGGAGATTAACTCGCTGACCAGAAGCTCGTAGTTCCTCGGTATGCTGACGGGCTTGTTGAAGTGCGTGAAGCTTTTCAATCGCCTCCATTACCCTTCGTGCTGTGTCATGGCGAAGCTCGGTGTCGCCATGAATGGTTCGATAGTATGTCGAGGTCGGTATCTCTGCTGCCTTGAACGCCTTGAGCAGAGAGATACCGATGGACTCGGCGGCTTCAGAGATGAGTTCCAGATATGACTTCATGCCTGACTAACTGCATAGTCGCAGCGGTTAGTCAAGGTCCAAGACTTGACCCGTCCCGCCGCAGCACTCGCAGATGTCAGTCACTTCTTTGAGGTAGCCATAGGGATTGCTTGCGCTCATCGGAACAGCTTGCTCATAGATGCACTCACCAGTTCCGTCGCACTCGGGGCACTCCTTACGAAATTCAGTAAGGTATGTAGTCGTCCATAGGCTGGGTAGCATAGACTTCCTCCCACTTTTCTGTTGCTCGACGCAGGAACTTTTCCTTGTTGAATGAAGGGTTTGCAGCAGCAAGTTCATCTGCGATGAGGTGAAGATGGGTGGGCCAGCTTACGACTAGCCCGAGGATGTCTGCGAGTTTGGCGGTGCTGATCCGCATCAGAATATTCCTTCCAGTTCTGCTTGATCCCAGAGTTTGTGGCGCATGGCCGAAGCGATGGCGTCTTCGCGGTTCTTGCGCGTGACTTCTGGGTTGCGTGTGTCTGAGGTGTGGCTGGCCCAGTAGGTGAGACAGTTGTATAGCGCCCACTTGTTGCTGCCCAGTTCGTTGGTTTCGTTGTCGTAGATTTGCAGCAGCTTCTCTAGCTGGCGCTCGTTGGTCTTGGTTTCGAGGCGCTGTTGCGTAGGTGCTTTGGCAACAGTTTGCTTGAAGAAATTCTCAACAAAGTTGCGAGAGATGTTTGTGTGCATCCACTCACGCCAGACATCTGGCTGCGAGATGAAGGTCTGAAGGCCGATGCTGATCTTGCTTGCGCTGCCTTCGACGCTGATGGACTGAGTGTGCTTGAAGCGAGAGGATGCCACGTTGTCGGGGCGAGTGCAGCCGTTGAGGCAGAAGAGACGCAGGCCATCGGCTGACTGTGAGAAGGACCAGCTTGCATCATAGCTGTTGAAGAAGTTGACCCTGAACTTAACGTAATCACCGACTTTGGGTTCGACGACCAGATCGTTGAAGAGAATCTCGCCGCGCAGTTTGCGACCGCCGTCGATGACATGCACCTTGAGGTCATAGTCACGAGGCATTTGCGCCTCTTTGACTGCATCGAGGATGCTGTTCACCACATCATCGTGCTTGACCATTGTGTAGCGAGAGCCATGAACGCCAAGCACCATGTTGTTATCTTCGCGCATGACGCAGGCGTGGTCAGGGATAGGCTCGCCGTGCTGATCGAAAATGGGCTGAAGCGAAACGGGGAAGTCATAGTTGGGTTGGAAATCAAGCATCGACTTTCTCCTGTGAGAGTTTGTGTTCTTTGATGTATTCGGCTTCGCTGCCGAGAGAGATGCCAGCCTGCTTATGGATGGCGCGAAGTTGTTCGGACATCTTGCGCCAGAACCAGCCATCGTTTGCGTCATCAGACGGCGCGCCTTCGAGGAGCTTGATGAGGTTGGTGATTTCGGTGAGGTTGAGTGCGACGTAAACTCTCACGTCGTCTGTCGTGACGTATCCGTATTTCATCGTTGTTCTCCTTGTGGTTGGTGACTGCACATTTGCAGTTTGTTAAATCAAAGTCAAGTGTTCCAGTTCTGGTGACTGGTTTGCGGGCGGCGCTGGACGCTAGCCCCCCTCTTCCTCCGGCCCCAAGTTACTTGGAGCGGCGTGTCCTGCCCCCCTACAGTAGCAAGGGGGACAGGCAGGCGGCGAGGAACACGAGCATCGCAAGGAACTCGGCAGCAGTTTTCAGCGCGGTCATGGTTGTCTCCTGTAGCAAGGTGCGAGAGGGGCCGCGCGTGGCGACCCCCCTCTCATCTCAAGCGACGTTGCGCTCATTGGTTTCTACGCCGCTGGTCTGGAGGTCAACGGTTGGTGTAACGCTTACGCCGAGCAGCGCGAGTCGTTGCATTACTGCGTCGGCGTTTGCGCTAGGTGCAGCCCCGCGCTTCTGAGTTGCGGTTTGCCAAGGGGCATAGGGCGCGAAGTCTTCACCCGTAGCGGCCTCATACACGGCAGCGGAGGTGTAGAACATCTGCTCTAGAGCGGAGGTTTCTGCCTCTAGGCGCTCGATCCAATCGGCGGCGCGGTTAAGGGCCTCGATGTCAATCTCGGTATCGGTGACGCGCAGAGCAAGAGCCTTGGCGTAATTGCGAGCGCGATCTAGTTGGTGCGCGACACCGCGAGGGCGGCCATCTTTGCCAACTGTGGTGTCGTTAAGCTGGCGATAGGCTGCGTTTGCGATAGCTTGCAGGATGAGCTTCTGCGACCAAGCCTGCGTGTTGCGCTCTTCATACTTGCCACTGTCCCGATCCATGTATTGCTGCGGATCATAGAACTCAGCAGCGATACGGCAAAGAGCTTGCGCGAGGGTGATTTTGTCTTCGCCACGATAGGAGGTGTTCAGGTCGATGTTGATGAGGTTGTCCATTGTCGTCTCCATGTGAGTTGTTTGCAGATTTAGGTGATAGTAACCCAGCCAGCAGCCGAGCGTTTGGCCGAGTGTCAAGGGCGCGAAGCGGCGAAGCGCACCCTTGACTCTCGGGCGAAGGATCGGCAGCGAGATTACTCCTCGCAGATTTCGATAGACCAGTAGAAAGGAAAACATAGGTCGGCGTCTCTTAATGCTTCTCTTGCTTCACTGTAGCTGTAGTATCCTTTCCACTCTTGGATTACTTTGCCTTGATTCTTGAAGACTATCTTATACATGTTGCTCTCCTTGCTTTTCATCAGACACATACCCCTGTGCCGTGATTGGCTTTTTCGCGCAGAGATTGATCGCGCCGAGCAACGCGAGGGAATCGTCAAGGCGGTTTAGCAAAGCGGCGACCGACCGAGCCACGCGCAAGTCGCCCGGAGCTGCACAAGCCGGATCACTAGCGGCCAACTAACAAAAAGCGAGACGAGAAGGCGCGGAAGCGAGGACGACGAGCATGGCGACAGAGGGCGCAAACCGCCGACCCCCGACCAACGGGAGTGGGGTTGACGACGCATCGATCTCCTGCCGCTAGGAGAGACAATCCGCACGGGGGTTTTGTGTGTGATGTAAAACGGTAGCGAGCCCCTGAGTTCGCCACGAGTGAGCGAAGGAGTGGCAGCGACTGAGCGAGCGAGGATAGGCGGCGAAGTGGCGAGCGGGCACTGCAAATCATTATGCCGACACGCGGAGCGGCAGCGGAGCCGAGGCAGCGAGATTAGCACCATATGCGGACGACGAGGGCGAGGAGCGTAGCCAGCCTGACAAAGGAAGGTGGCGAAGCGGAACGCCCGAGGGATCGCAACATCAGTTTGGTGGCACTTGGGCGAGGATCGAAGCCCGGAGGGCCAAGACCGAGGAACGAGGGCTTGGTTCACGAGAGCCGAACCCGAGGAACGAGGGGCGCCCCCTGATCACTTTACTGGCGCAACCATGAAACAATGCGGGTTTGTGCGTTGACAGCCTCTCACAGCAGTCGAATAAGGGGGGAGTAAGAGGGGGGATCATGGCAAAGAGCGTCCAAGCCATACAGCAGTTGACACCCAAGCAGATGAAGCTTGTGGATACGCTTGTAGCTACCGGGTGCCATTTGAGAGTGGCCGCGAAGGAAGCGGGATACGCAGACGGCGAGAGCGGAAGGGTCAGTGCTAGCAGAACGATACGATTGCCCCATGTGCAACAGTATATGATGCAGCGTATCTCGGAACAGCTTGGATTGAACGCTACCGTGGCAGCAGCGAAGGTTATGACTCTCGCTCAAGGTGCAAAGAGTGAGTATGTTCAACTGGAAGCTGCAAAGGATATCCTCGATCGCGCTGGGTTCAAGCCGATAGAGCGACACCAGATGCAGGTAGCTGCTGACATAAGAGTCTCTATTGACCTAGGATAATTGAGAGACGGTCGCTGTAGGAGATGGGGGGGAGGGGGAAAACTGTCACTGGTATTGCTGTAATACTCCTTCGCTCGTATTTTTTCCCTCCAAGGTTCTCTCCTTTGTGCGTTGCTGGTGTCTTTTGGTGAGGAGTATGTGCTGTGGGAAGGTTTGGCGAGAAGGTTCCTGAGGTTTCTGTGAAGAGTGACACTCGGGTTGCCAAGGCGAAGTTGAAGGGTAGTGGCTATGTCAAAGAGTCCGGCGTGGCAGAGGAAGGAAGGGAAGGCTCCGAGCGGCGGTCTGAATGAGGCTGGTCGTCGGAGTTATGAGCGTGAGAATCCGGGATCGGATTTGAAGCCTCCTGTGAAGAGTGGTGACAATCCTAGGCGAGCGAGTTTCTTGGCTAGGATGGGGAACATGGCTGGACCTGAGCGTGATGAGAAGGGGAAGCCTACTAGACTTCTTCTTTCATTGCAGGCTTGGGGTGCGAGCAGCAAGGCTGATGCTCGGGCGAAGGCTAGGGCGATCAGCAAGCGATTGAAGAAGGACTAGGGCGATGTGCTTTGGTGGTGGTGGCGGCGGTGGTGGTTCTACGGAGGCTGCTAGTGGTGGTGCGACTGCTGCGCCTACTGGAAGCGGCCCCGGTGGTAGAGAGAAGACCACTGATGAGTTCTATGAGGAGATTAAGCCGGGTCCGTATGAGCTTCCTTCTCTAGGCACTGGTGAGGCGCCTGTGAAGCGTGATCCGATTGCTTATGGCACGATCACGCCCGTGCAGCGTCCGGGTCTTCCCCAGCGTTCCTTGCTAATTCCGTTCATCCGTCCTGCGCCGATCTTTGGGACGTTCAAGAAGAGTGGAGGTTAATGATGGCTGACGACATGAAGGTTGGCGGCGGTGGTCGCTATCGCAAACTGGTGAGGGAGCTTGCTGCCAAGGGGGCGAAGGAGCCTCGTGCTTTGGCTGCTTACATTGGCCGCAAGAAGTATGGGAAAGAGAAGTTTCAGGAGATGGCGGCGAAGGGTAGGAAGGACTGATGGGGTGGATCATCAAGTCGACTGGTGAGGAATACGAGGGACCTACGCATGAGTTCGTTGGCTTTGTCTGGTCTGGCAAGACGAAGACGACCGATTCGGTGAAGCTGATCTGGGAAGGCGGCGAGGAGGTTCTGATTGAGGAAGCTGCTCCTGCTCCCAAGCGTGGCAGACGGAAGAAGACGGAATGAGTTTTCTCTCTACGCTGAAGCAGGAAGAGATTAGCTTGCTTCGTGGCATAGTTCGCAAGACGCACTTGGCCCATGTGATGAAGAAGCATGGGTCTAATCACATGGGCGTGAGCGACAAGGAGTGCGACAAGCTGATCGAGAGCATCGGACCTGAGGTTGCGGAGCGCATGGTCAGGTTTGGCGTAGACAAAGGTCTGCGATGATTGACTTCAAGTATAAGCCTGATGGGGAAGTCCTGAAGGCTTTTATGAAGGACGACAATTTTTTTCGTGGCATCAGGGGTCCTGTTGGCAGCGGCAAGTCGGTGGCTTGCTGCGTTGAGGTCTTTCGTCGCGCCTTGATGCAGAAGAAGGGCGAGGACGGGATACGGAAAAGTCGTTGGGCGATCATCAGGAATACGAACCCACAGTTGCGGACGACGACGATCAAGACTTGGCTGGACTGGTTCCCGGAGAATGACTGGGGGAAGTTTGTCTGGTCGGTGCCCTACACGCACCACATCAAGAAGGGCGACATTGATCTTGAGATTCTCTTCTTAGCTCTTGATCGTCCTGAAGATGTGAAGAAGCTGCTGTCGCTTGAAGTCACTGGGATATGGATCAATGAGGCCCGTGAGGTTCCCAAGAGTATTGTCGATGCCTGCACGATGCGCGTTGGTCGTTATCCTTCGATGCGTGACGGCGGTCCTTCTTGGAGTGGGGTCATTGCAGATACCAACGCCCCTGATGAGGATCATTGGTGGCCCATCATGGGTGGCGATGTTCCAATCCCGGATCATATTCCTAGAGATCAGGCTAAGATGTTGGTTAAGCCAGATAACTGGCGGTTCTTCACGCAGCCGTGTGGAATGACGGAAGTGAAGAACGAGGCTGGCGAGTTGGAGAAGTATGTCCCCAACCCGCAGGCTGAGAACCAAAAGAACATGCTCAAGAGCTACTACCCCAACCTGATACAGGGGAAGACGAAGAGTTGGATTGATGTCTATGTTATGAACCGCCTTGGTCATGTGCAGGAAGGCAAGCCAGTGTATCCCATGTTTGCGCCTGACGTTCACATCGCCAAGGAGGAGATTCCGATTGGCGCTGGCCTTCCTGTCTATGTCGGACTGGACTTTGGCCTGACGCCCTCTGCGGTTCTCGGCCAGAAGGTGAGAGGTCGTTGGCTTCTTCAATCTGAGATTGTAGCCGTGGACATGGGCATCGTCAGGTTTGCGGAAGTTCTGAGGAATGAGCTTTCTACGCGCTTTGCTGCTTGCTCCGAGGTCTACATCTACGGCGATCCGGCTGGTGACTTCAGGGCGCAGACTGACGAATCGACTCCGTTTCAGATACTCCGAGGTGCTGGACTGCGTGCCCTCCCCACGCATAGCAACTCGGTTGACCTTCGGCTTGAGGCAGTTTCCTCCCAACTGACCAAGATGGTCGAAGGCAAGCCTGCGCTGTGCGTAGATCGGCGCTGCTCGATGCTCATCAAAGGGTTTGAAGGCGGTTACTCCTACAAGCGCATGGAGGTATCGGGTGAGAGGTATGCCGATAAGCCCGACAAAAATATGTTTAGCCATGTGCATGATGCGTTGCAGTATATGATGCTGGGCGCTGGCGAAGGCAGGGCCTTGATGACCAGTCAGAAGCCTGCCATGCCTACTGTTGCAAAGCGCGAGTTCGATGTGTTCCAGAGGACTGGACAGAGGCGCAAGAAGCCGGGGCTATGGGCGCGACTTTAGATTGTGCGTTGATGCGGACGCCCTTCTATGCTCTAGCGCGGAAAAGTCTAGGAGGATGCCATGTGCTTTGGTGGTGGAAGAAGGCAAGAAACTCCTGCGGCTCCTGCTGCGCCAGCAACTCCCGCAACTCCCGCAGCGCCCGCCGCTCCTGCTGCCCCTGTTCTGACTGAGACTGAGCAGGAGCGCAAAGCTGCGGCAGAACGTCGCGTCGAGGCTGAAAATCAGCGCCGTGAGGAAGCCACTCGCCGTGCGGAAGCTAAGCGCAAGGACATTCAGGAAGCTTTGAGCGAGCGTGAGAAGCGCGCTACCATGCGTGGTGGCTTTGGCCGCAGCCTTCTGATGACTGCACCACAAGGTGCGGCTGGCTATCAAACTAGGTTCTTCTGATGGATCAAGACGCCAAGAAGTATATCGAGCGATACCAGAAGGCCAAGGCTTTCCGAGAGCAATGGGTTTCTCTGTTTGAGGAGTGCTATGAGTATGCACTTCCTCAACGTGAGTCGTTCTATTACGAAGAAGCTGGTCAGCGTCGAGATGACAAGATTTTCGACGAGACTGCTGTTGTCGGCGTTCAGGAGTTTGCAAGCCGTCTTCAGAGCGGCCTTGTTCCTAACTTCGCGCGCTGGGCTGACTTGACCTCTGGCAGCGAGATTCCTCCCGAGGATCGGGATGCCATCGACAACGAGCTTGATGAAGTCACCGAGTATGTCTTCGAGGTGCTTCAGAACTCCAACTTTAGCCAAGAGGTGCATGAGTCCTTCATGGACTTGGCTGTTGGCACTGGCGTTCTGTGCATCGAAGAGGGCGATGCTATCAATCCGGTGATCTTCTCTGCGATTCCTTTGCCTCATGTGGTCTTGGACACTGGGCCGGATGATCGCATCGACCATGTGTTCCGTGAGCGGAAGAAGGTGAAGTTCGCCCACCTTCCGATCATGTATCCCAATGCGACCTTTGATCCTAGGATCGTGCAGCAACTCAGCACCGAGAACACTACCACTGTGCTTGAGGTTGTGTGCCGCGACTACGAGCGTCGGAATGAAGAAGCGTATTACCACTACGCCATCTGCATGACCACGAAGACTGTGCTTCATCGCAAGCAGATGGTTGGCCTTGGCTCCAACCCCTTTGTCTGCTTCCGCTGGTCGAAGTGCGCTGGCGAAGTCTATGGGCGTGGGCCTCTCATCAATGCTCTCTCTGCGATCAAGACGACCAATCTCACGATTGAGTTGATCTTGGAGAACGCGCAGATGTCCATCTCGGGCATCTATCAGATGGAAGACGACGGAGTTATCAACCCTGACACGATCCAACTGGTTCCGGGTTCGATCATCCCCAAGGCTATGGGTAGCGCGGGCTTGCAGCCCATCCAAGCTGCTGGTCGCTTTGATGTCGCGCAACTCATCCTCAGCGACATGCGGATGAACATCAAGCGCGCGCTCTACAACGACATGCTGGGGAACCCGGACCGCACCCCTGCGACTGCGACAGAAGTTGCCGAGCGTATGGCCGACCTGTCACGTCGCATTGGTGCTGCGTTTGGTCGCTTACAGGCAGAACTTGTGCAGCCTGTTCTTCAGCGTGTGATCTACATCCTGAAGAAGCAGGGTCGCATTGAGGTGCCGACTATCAATGGCCGTGAGGTCAAGATTCGCGCTTCATCGCCTCTTGCTCAAGCGCAAGCCAATCAGGACATCTCAAGCGTTGCTCGCTTCCTTGAGTTGGTCGGTGGTGTGTTTGGCCCGCAGATGCTTCAGATGCTTATCGACAGCGAGCAAACGGCTATCCATCTGGCGAAGAAGTTTGGCGTCCCAGAGAGCTTGATTCGTGATGAGCAACAGCGTAAGCAAATAGCTGCAATAGCGCAGCAGTTGGCTGAACAGCAGGGGTTGAACATTGCAGGGCCGAGTTAACATCGGGATCGACGGCTTCCAGAGGAACGCCGAACTAGACTTGCAAATCAGCCAAAACATTGCCGAGTTGTTCTCTTCCCCCACTGGGAAGGAAGTGCTTCGTTATCTGCGCTCGATCACCATTGAGATGGTGAACGGGCCTAATGTCACAACTGAAGAGCTTCGTCACGTTGAAGGCCAGCGGTATCTTGTTGGCTTGGTCGAGCGGCGAATTGCTCATGCCCACAGGAGCAAAGCACAATGAACGAGTCTCTTCTTTCGACGGAAGGCGCAGAACAGCCTGCCGCTGCCGAACCTACGAATGTAAACCCGCAGATCACTGACGCGGTAACGCAGGCTGCGCCCGAGCCTGCTCAAGGCGATCTTCTGCTTGGCAAATACAAAACGACCGACGATCTTGCCAAAGCCTACAAGGAGCTTGAGTCCAAGCTTGGCGCGAAGGATGACGACATCCGTGCGCGCATTTTGGAGGAGTTGAACGAAGAGGCTTACAAGGATCGCCCTGCGTCTGCGGGTGAGTATCAGCTTCCTGAGTCCATCGATCAAGCTGAAGCGGTAGACAACGAGCTTCTCAAGTGGTGGTCGGAACACTCCTTTGAGAACGGCTATAGCCAAGCAGAGTTCGAGAAGGGCATCGAAATCTACGCGAAGTCCGTGATGGGCAATCAGCCTGACATGGAGGCTGAGTCAAAACGTCTCGGTGAAAATGCAACGACGCGCATCCAAGCCGCTTCGATGTTTGCCAGCAAGTTCTTCCCCAAGGACGTAATGCCTGCCGTGGCTCGCATGTGCGAGACTGCGGACGGCATCATGGCTCTTGAAGTCGTCATGGAAGCCATGAAAGATGGCTCATTCTCTGGCGCATCCGAGCCTGCCGGCCGGATCACGGAGCAAAGCTTGAGGGAGATGATGCAGGATGAGCGTTATCACAACCCGGCAAAACGTGATCTACACTTCGTTCGGCAAGTCGAGCAAGGATTTAAAGCTCTCTATGGCTGAACCCATTGCCAGCGCGCACGGCTTGGAGCTTCATCGCCTTCTGCCTAAGCATGTGATGCCGTTCTACGAAAACCTGAGCGATGAGAACCGCCTAGAGTTTGAACAATACTACAAGTTCGACCCGCTCGAAGCCATTCTTAGCATCCTTCGTGATCCGATGGTCTTTGCGATCACGAAGGGTGAAGAGGTCCTGTCGATCACTGGCCTGCACGATGGGGCCATGTGGCTTCTGTTCAACAAGAATCTAAGGAAGAACAGGGTCAGTTTTTTCCGCGCTTCGCCTGTGTTGGTGGACTACTACCATCACTTCTACGAGGACATCCACTGTGATGTCTGGGTGAAGAACGAGATGATCTGCCAGTGGCTTGCCAAGCTTGGCTTCAAGGCCATTGGGGTCTACGACCGCGAAGGCACAGACGAACAGTTCGTGCGTTTTGTGCGTTGCAAAAAACCTGAAACTAATATCTTCAGCATGATGACACGGCCCGTGATGCACTGAGAGGCCCGCAAGGATACCCTCTATGAAGTGGCGCAGCGGATACCCGTAAGGTAGCAACTTCATCCCAAGGACTGCAAAAATGGCGAACACTATCGACCAAGCGTTCATCAAGCAGTTTGAGACCGAAGTCCACATGGCCTACCAGCGCATGGGTTCCAAGCTGCGGAACACCATCCGTTCGACCAATGTGACTGGCTCGACTGCTCGATTCCAGAAAATTGGTTCCGGCTCTGCCGTGACCAAATCCCGCAACGGCAACGTCACGCCGATGGAGCTTGTGCATAACTATGCAGAGGCGACGATGGCTGACTACTACGCCTCGGAATACATCGACAAGCTCGATGAGCTGAAGGTCAACATCAACGAGCGTCAGGCTGTGGCTCAATCGGCTGCTGCTGCTCTTGGCCGTAAGACCGACCAGATCATCACGGTTGCGATGGATGCTGGCGCGAACTCGACGCAACTCGGAAGCGCGGGCAACGTCGTTGACAAAGCCGATCTTCTCACTGTCTTCGAGACTTTCGGTTCTAACGACATTCCCGAGGACGGGCAGCGTTACATCGCTATGTCGCCTGCTGGCTTTGCTGACCTCTACAACATCACTGAGTTTGCTTCGAGCGACTTCGTGGGTCCGCAGAACCTTCCGTTTGCTGGCGGCATGACGATGAAGGAGTTCCTCGGCTTCAAAATCTTCTCGACCTCGGCCGTCGCTGGTGGCAAGAACTTCTGCTACCACATGACCGCTGTTGGCCTCGGTGTTAACTCGGACGTTCAGACCGAGATTAACTATGTGGCTGAGAAGGTTTCGCACCTCACCACCTCGATGATGTCGATGGGTGCCGTGGTCATTGATGACCGTGGTATCTACGAACTCCTCGACAACAACTAAGGAAAGGGTTGAATCATGGCTTTTGCTGCTTCTGGTCTGACCCGTCTCGCTGGCGCTTCTGGTGTTTCGCTGTGGCACTATGCCACCACGGACACCATCGCCACCGTCAACACCGCTGGCTACTTCAACGATGCCTCGGCTATGATGAACGTCAACGACGTTATCATTGCTGTGACTTCGACGGGTGGCACCCCGGTCGTGAGCCACACCTATGTCAACGCCAACTCCTCCGGGACTGTTGATGTTGTCGATGGCGTGGCGATCACCAGCACCGACAGCGACTAAGAAAAGGAGCGGGGGGCTTAGGCCCCCCGAACCATCATGTCATCAGGTGTCGCAAATACCCCGATCAAGATATGCTCGCGCGCCTCTCTCCTCATTGGAGGGCAGGCGATTCAGTCTTTCGAGGACGGCACCGCCGAGTCCAACGTGGCGGCTGCGATGTATGAAGACATCGCTCGTGCCGCACTGACCAACACTCGTTGGCGCTTTTCTACCAATCAGGCTGTGCTTAACCGGCTGGTTTCTGACCCGACTGGCCGCTTCGATGCGGCTTACCAGCTTCCGTCAGGGTTCCTGATGGTCAACGCTGTGACGGTCAACGACGCGCCGATTGAGTATGACATCTACGGCAGCAAGGTTTTCTGCAACGCGACAGAGAACGACGAACTGGTTTGCGACTATGTGTTCCGCGCTGAAGAGAACACTTGGCCTCCCTACTTCGTGATGGCTGTTGAGTATATGGTGGCAAGCATGTTTGCCGTCTCTGTGGCTCGTGACTCGCAACTTGCGACGATCATGGATGCCAAGGCAAACTTGCAGATGGCTCAAGCGCGTCGGCTGCACTCGCAGCAGCAAACGACCCGCAAGCTCAACACATCGAGGTTCATTGCTCAAAGGCGAAGCTGATGCAAAAGGTCCGCGTTCCGATCAGCAGCTTCCAGTTTGGCGAGATCAGTGAATCGACATTGATGCGGACTGATAGTCCCGTCTATGCGGCATCTGCCCAGCGTCTGGAAAACATGGTGGTGATGGCTGAAGGGAGCGTGAAGAAGCGCCCCGGCCTCAAGCACATCTACACCTACCCGAGCATCACCTACAACTCCAGCTACCCTGAGCAATCTACGCTCTTCAAGTTTACCTTCTCGGATGACGAGCGGTATATCATTTCGGTCGAACACCAGAAAGTTCGCATCTTCTACCTCGACACGGATGGTTCTGTTGACTGGATACAGACCATCACGCTTGACACAAACGGCAACGCTCTGCCGTTCGACCGAGACTACTTGCTGGAATATACCAACGCCCAACTGGGCGATGTGATGTTCATCTGCCATCCTCTGTTTATGCCGAGGATGCTGATCCGCACTGGCTTGTCAGCTTTTGAGGTAACGCCGTTTACCTTCGATGATCGCCGCGACAACAAGGTTACTTACCAGCCTTACTCGCGGTTTCAAGCGACTGGCGTCACGCTTGATCCTTCTGCGTCCACTGGCAACATCACTCTGACTACCAGCGTTGCGTATTGGACCGCTGCTCACGTTGGCTCGATTGTCCGATACGGCGCCTCTGAGATTCAGATTACCGGTTACACAAGCGCAACTGTTGTTAGTGGCACTGTCATTGACACCTTGGCTATCCGCTTGGATGTTCTGAACCCGCTTAGAACGCGCGAAGGCAGCTCGACTGTTGAGGTTACTCACCTTAGTCATGGTTTTGCTGGCGGCGAAACCATTACGATTTCAGACGCTGCTGCAACTGGCGGCATTAATTCTGGTCAAATCAACGGCACGTTCACTGTCTCTGGCCTCATCGACGAGAACACGTTCACCTATACGGCTGGCGGCTCTGCCTCTAGTGCTGAGGATGGTGGTGGCTACGTCACGCTAGGCTCTCATGCGCCTACGACCAACTGGGACGAGCAGTCGTTCTCTGCTGTGCGCGGCTATCCTCAAGCGGTGGTGTTCCATGAGAACCGCCTCTGCTTTGGCGGAACGATTGCAGAGCCAGATGTGATCTGGATGAGCAAGATTGGCGACTACTTCAACTTCGATGCTGGAGAGGGGAAGGACAACGAGTCCATCAGCCTTGTGGCTGCGACTGGCGCTGTGAACGAGATTAGGTATCTTGTTTCCAACCGGGACCTTCAAATCTTCGCGCACACTTCGGAGCTTTACGTTCCCACCTTCCAGAACCAAGCCCTGACGCCGACTAACGCTCAGATCAGGGTGCAGACTTCATATGGCTGCGAGTATGTGCCACCGCATCCGTTTGATGGCGCGACCATCTTTGTGCAGAACGATGGCGCTGTGGTTCGTGAGTATCTCTTCACTGACGCAGAAGCCGCCTATGCTGCTACGCCTATCTCCAACTTGGCATCGCATCTTATTGGCCTGCCCAGCTTTATGACTGTGTGCCACGGGGCCTTTGATGCGTCAGAGTCCTACGCTGTGCTGGTCAACGGCAACAAGGACATCGCGCTGTTTAGTTCCAACCGCACCGAGCGCCGCGCTGCTTGGAGCCGAGTGACCACCACTGGTAACTTTTCATCGGTGTGCAGCATCTTCTCGCGCCTGTTCGTGAATGTGTGGGGCACTGACAACAATCTCTACCTTTGCGAGTTCACTGGCGACATCGGTCTTGATCGCTACATGTATGGGGCTGTCTCTGCGGGCTACATCGACGTTAGCTCAGTTTACGCTGTTGGTGTGAACGTCCAAGTGATTGGCTTCGATGGAACCAACCTTGGTTTCCTCGGCACCTTCACGACAGTAGACTATGGCGGTCACGCTCATGTGAACCTGACCGACTATCCTGACTTCACCCATGCCTATGTCGGGTTGGCGTTCACCTCGAAGATCGTGACCAATCCCATCGACGGCAACATGACCAACGGGCCTGTAACTGGTGAGCCTCGCGGTATCAGCAAGGCTATCCTTGATGTCCGCAACACTGGGTCCATCAAGGTAAATGGGTCCAACGCCGTGATCGAAATCAGCTTTAGCGGGAAGAAAGAGGTTCGCATCCTTGGCTATAGCCGCGATCCTCAAATTACTGTCGAGCAGAACGAACCCTTGCCGATGCAAGTCAACGGCATCATCGCGGAGATGATTGTATAATGTTCAACATCTTTTTTGGCATCTTGGGTTTGTTGGGCGCGGCTGCTGCTGCGAAAGCGCAGCGTGAAGCTGGCAAACAGGCTGCGATTGAGGGCGAAGAAAAGAAGAAGGCTTCAGAGCTTAACGCCTACAACATGGAGACGGATCGCATCCTCTCCAAGACCGAGGCGATGCAGCGGCATAACGACAGACTTGAACTCTTCCGCAGCAACCTCTCCGCAAACATTGCTGCCTTCTCGAAGATGAACCGCGATCCAAAGCTGGATCGTTCGGTCGCTGCTTTCTTGGAGAACCAGAGATTGATCGCCACTGACGACACTCGCCGCTCTGACTTTATGGGCTGGGCTGAGGAGTCTAGGCGGGCAACTGAAGCTCTAGTGATGAAGGCCGAGGGCAGGGCGGCTCAACGTGCTGGATATGCCGCAGAACGCGCATCTAGGGCGACTGCGTTCTCGACAATGGTGAGCGGCCTGACAAGCTTTGTTAAGGTCATGTAGGGGATACCAAGATGGCTGTGATCCGCGAGCAACGTCAATTCAAGATCGGCCCCGTTGGCGTAGCGCGCGCATCGGAAGCTGGCGCTATCACGGCCCGCGGCAAGCAAGTCGCTGCTAACACGATTGCTCAAGCTGCCAATCAACTTGCTGGTGAGTTCTTTGACCTTGGGGCACAGTTCGCCCAGAAGAAGGGGACTGAGTTGGGCATGAGTGCTTCCACGGAAGCAGTAATGACCATCGACCCCAAGACTGGAAAGCCGCAAGCTTACAAGCCGGATCAGTTCATGGGCCTCATCGCCAGTGACGCTTACGAGCGTGTGGTGATGAATCGTTTCCAGCAGTCGATGGAAAACGAAATCCAGAACAAGGCCAAGGAGCTTGCCGTCAAATACGAGAACAGCCCCAACTCGGCTGCTCTCTACGAAACTGCGATGTCGGAATACATCGCGTCGATGACCAACGTCGCAGAGGGTCCGTTCAAGGGCTACATTCAGGACGTTGGGACTTCGTATCTGCAAGCCACGCGCACGAACCTTGCTATCAATCAGATGCGCCGCGAGCGTGAGCAAGCTGCTGCTGCTCAAGCAAGCGCGGTTACAGAAGGGTCTTTCGCGCTTCAGGCTATGATCGCGGAGCTTGGTCCTAACGCCTTTACTGGTCCGACCAACGTCGCCGCAATGATGGAGAGCCTTAGCGTCACGGTCAATGACGGCGTAGAGGCTGGTGTTTTCCAAGGCAATACGCAGATCGCCCTTCGCCGCGCAGTCAATATGGCACCTGTTAAGGGGTTGCTTGAGTATGCCGCTCGAAATGCCAAGGACCCTGAAGCCCTAAGCCTTCTGCGCTATGCTGTGGCATCGCAGGACTTTGCTTCTATCCCGCCTGAGTTCTCCTATGTTCGGGATGTCGTTGCCCAACTTGGCAACAATCCTGAAGTGCTTGGTGCCATCGAGAAGTTTGCCGATGATGTGCTTGGCGACAAGGTGGAGTTTCTGAAGATTGAGCAGGACCGTGAGGCTCGCCTTGAGACTGCTCGTCTTGCCCAGATGTCCTACTCGCTTGGCGCAAACACGCCTGCTATGGCGGCGCAATATCGAAACTCGACCTTCACCGCTGATCCGATTGTCTCTGCGCGTCGTATTGGTGCTGAGTGGGCTACTGTTTCTACCCAGATCAGCAGCGCGATTGCTGCTGGTCAAACCGATTACGCGAAGGCGCTGACTGAAAGCAGAGACGCTTTATTCAGCGCCTCGGTCGACGGCCTTTACCTTCGTGCGCTGGACGGTCTTGGCCGCAAGGACACCGAGCTTCTTGAGCTTGCGATTGCCAAGCGTGATGTCTCGGTTGCGCCTGCGTCAGCGCGGGATGAACTTGGCGCGCTGTTCAACCTTGAGGCCATCAACCCCAGTGTGATGGACGACTTCCTGCCGTTCATCGGCTCTTATCGTGATGGTGCTGGCAAGGCTGTTGACTTGATCAACGAGATGCGCGCAGCCGCTCAACTCGATCAGATCACGCCAGACATCACCAATGTGACCATCGCTCGCGGCGATGAAATCACATCGTCTGTGGCCGCACTCACCTCTGAAATCGCAAGCATCCCCAACCTTGACGCATCGCTCCGCGACAGCCGGATCAAGGATGTTCAGTCGAATGGCTCTCGCGCTTTTGTGAGCGACTTCTTTCTGACCAATCCTACCGCGCCTCAGATCGAAGAAGCCAAAGCTTACTTGGCTGGCGGTGATGTGACTGACATTTTGACGCAGGGTCAGCGCGCTCTTCTTGATTCTGGCCGCAAGCTTGCTGCTCAGTCTGGCCGTGAAAGCGAGTTAAGAACGCACTTCAACGCGCTCTCTGACGCTGCGTTTGATCGGCAAGAGCGCATCAAGAAAGAGGCTGAAGACGCATATACCCTCGGCCAGATAATGATTGGTCAAGGCGATCCTACTAATGCCAATCAGCGCAAGCTAATGGACGATCACCTACAGCAAACCTTTGGCCCTGCTTTCGACAACAGGCCGTTAGCCTCTTTGTGGAACGATCCCGCCGCTCTTTCTGATCCGCGCATGGCTCCAATGTTGGACTATTTGCGGACAACCAACGTCCTGCCAGAGTCTTTGCATGATGCGTTCACCTCTGCTGCTCGCGGTGGATTCTCGGGCGGTAACGTCTCTGCGGTTGTTTCTCTTTATGCCAACCTTCGCAACTACGAGTATGCGGGGCAGACTGTTCGCAATCCCTCGATGCTTGCCTTGAGCGAAGAGCAAGTTGCGACACTCGACTACATTGCTGACGCTCTGCCTGTTGTCGGCAGCGATCCTGCGGCTATTGCTCAGATGTTCCGGCTCAGATCGGAGTTTGCTTCCAATCCTCAGTTTCAACAGAAGCTTGAGGCCACGTTTGAGATGAAGATGGAAGATGTGGTGATGGGTCTGGATGGCATCCAGAACGCATCTCCTTCTGCCTACAATGCGATGCTGGCTGCTGGCCTTGAGATTTACCGCCTTGCTGGTTCTCAAGGCGCTTCTGCCTCTGATATGATCGACCGACTGCAAGCGCAATTCGACAGAACCTATGTAGATGGTGGCGGTGTTGTTTTCGATGACCTTGGTAATCGCAGGACTAACGCCCCCATCTCTTTTGCCGCGCCCGGAAACGAAGCTGAGTTTCGTGGTTATGCGGCCAACCTTGCTCGGGAAGCTCTTCCTGCTGAGATAAGCTCGGTCATGTTCGATACCACTGGCTCAGTTATGCGCTCTATATTTGGCGGGGCTGAACCCAGCGAGACAAGGGCAATCATTTACCTCCAGCCTATTGGCATCCCCGGCGCTGGCGGAAACTACAGCTATGTTCTCAAGCGCCGTATGCCTGACGGGCTGGATGAGGTGATGACTACCTCTATGCAAATGACTGGCGATGATGGTGAGCAGATCACTGTCGTTGCCCCTCTCACTGTGAGCAACACTGATCCTCGCTTCAGGAACATCATTGCGGCCAAGAACGCTGCAAGAGTATCTGAGGTCGAAAATGGAATGAAGTCGTTTAACTCAAACATCTGGACGACAGAGGAGTAGTTTTGAATGGAGCCTTTCCGTCTTGCTCTGTTTGAGCGCAGCGTTGTTCCAGCAGCACCCGGAATCGGAGAGGTGGTTGGCGCGCAGCTAGGCTATAGCTATGCGCCGTTCCTTGACTCGATCTACAACGACCTTCGTTATGGTCAGCGCGATCCTAACTATGATCCCAAGGCTGATGCTGGGGATTATATAATCTACCCTGAGCAAGTCCTGCGCGCGAAGAACAAGGATCACATGGCTGCGATCAAGCGCAGCATTGATGGCATGATGGCTGATCGTCAGGTAATGTCGCAAGCTTCTATTGGGCAGCACTTGGTCGCTGGCATCGTTGACCCGATCAACCTTATGGCTCTTCCTTTTGGCGGGCCTACAGTTGGCATTGGGCGTTCTGCATTGCGTGTAGGTGCTGGCGTTGGGGCAATTCAGGCTGGCCTCGAAGCTGTTGCTTTGCCATACGATCCTTTCCGCACCTATCAGGAAAGCGCGCTGAACATTGCTACCGCTTCTCTGTTTGGCGCTGGCTTTGGCGCTGCGCTTGGTGCGCCGCTGACTGCTCGCGCTCGGGCATGGACCAACACGCGGAACCAACTTCTCGCTCAGTTCGATCAGATCAGGCGCATTGATGAGGTTGCCAATCTTAGCCGTGACGACATCGCTGGGATGCAGCCGCGCGATCAGCGTCCTCTCGGCGCTTTGAGCGACGAAGAAATCAGAGTGACTGTTGCGCGCATTGAGGCTGACGCAGAAAACCTACAACGCTCTGCTGATCCTGCTGCTGGCGGCATGGACATCAAGGATCGCGCTGACGAGATTCTGGCCGAGGCTACTCCCTATCGCCGCGAGCTAGGCTTCCGTGCGCTTGAGCTTGAGAAGATTGACATCAAGGACCCCTACAACATTGCGCCGTCGTGGTTCACCGACAGCATGTTGTTCAAGGCTGTGACCACGCCGCTGAAGCGACAGCTTCAGGGCAAGATTCCAAGCGTTGTGAAAGAAAAGTTCGTCAAACTTGCATCTGACGCAGGCGTGGCGTTGAACCTTAATCTTCTTGGATTGGCAACGCCGCAGTCTGTTCACCAGCTTGCTGCTGTCTCTCAGGGGCGTTGGGTCGCTGCTCACGACGAGCTTCTCAAGCTCTGGTCTGCGGATACCAATGCTCCGCTTGCAACTGTGCTTGATATAAACATTGGAGACTTGGCGCGTCAGGCTTCTCGCGCGCCTGACACCTACGGCCAGTGGCTCAAGCAAGTGAACGAGAAGCGCATCCAGAACGATACGAACCTGACAGAGAACCAGATCAAAGCGGTCGAAGTCATC
>Ga0070745_1000250_pt1 | contig 34201 bp, 43 predicted proteins | sample VirMetDEL_Mar_4_FD_77438 | JGI IMG/M metagenome (GOLD analysis project Ga0070745, IMG submission 77438) | Aqueous microbial communities from the Delaware River and Bay under freshwater to marine salinity gradient to study organic matter... | ecosystem: Environmental > Aquatic > Marine > Coastal ...
CGCTGACGCGGCGGCTTCTGCCTCCGCAACGCCCCCCGGTGGAGCCAATACACAAATTCAGTACAACAACAACGGCGCGTTCGGAGCCAGCAGTAATCTGACGTTCGATGGGTCTACGCTGACCGCGACAGGTAGCGCAATTATTAGCGGAAAGGCGATTGTTGGCAAGGCGACCAGCGATACACAGGACCTCGTTATAGAGCAGAGTGCTGATAATACACTGGGTGGGTTGCGTATCTACGAGACAGGCGCAGTTGATTGGGTGGCGATGTATTCGTCGGGCGGCAATGGATATTTGCAAAACCAAGACACCTATATGTCTGTCGGTCCGAATGGGTGGGCGATAAATGATGCAGCTAACGCCAAAATGACGGTGGGCCTGACGATCAATCAGGGCACAAACGACGACGAAATCATCGCCTTCAAGTCGTCCGATGTGGCGCATGGCATGACTGATGTCGCGGAGACTGATACATACGGTCGTCTTGGTAAGCAAACGTATACAGAGGGTGGCACTCAGTTGCTCGGAGTGACGGAGGGGCAAGTTGCTCTCGAATTGCAGGGCGTTGTCACGACCGCAAACTTCACAAAGAGTACGGCAGGTCGCGCACCTGTTGAAGCTCGCGCCTTTTACAAAAGTGGCACAAGCAAAACAGGGCAGGGAGCAAATGAGAACACCTTTGTAATATACGATGGAAATGGCACGGTATTTATCGTTGATAGTGATGGCGATTATTTCTATGACGGAGCAGATGGTGGCGCGTTTGACACCTACGCTGACGCTGAACTTGCCAGAGCATTTACGCACACAATGAGCGACCCTGCACAGGTGGTGCGCTCACGGTGGGATGATGAAGTGCGCTACAACGAGGAGGATCTCGTTAAAGCCAAGTTGATCGGCTATGTATCGCCCGAAGATAAAGCAAAAGGCGTGCGGCCATTGGTCAACGGAGCGCAGCTACAGCGACTGCATCATGGTGCGATCTGGCAGTTGCATGAGCAGCTACGGAATCAAGAGGAAGAAATCAAAGCCCTGCGTTTCGAACTGATGCGACTACAGGAGAGGAACAACTAATGGCAATCACAGCAGACATACCAGTAAGCGGCCTATCGGCCACAGGCGCGTATTGTCGCGTCAGTGACATCCTCATTAAGAAAAACGATGAGGACGGTACGTTCTACATGACCTACGGCGTGGCGTGCTATGTCGATGCGGCTGCGCGTAATGCAGAGAATCCGCAGACGCTGTTATCACGCGAAGTGGACCGCTTTAAGATCAAGGATCTGGCAACACCACCGTCCGATCCGTATGCGGCAGCGTACGCCGATCTCAAGGCACAGGCAGCTGTCAGCAACGCAGTAGACGCATAGCACGCCGTGAGCGAGGTAATGCCGCAGGGCAGCAGCACGCCGAAAACGCACGCTGCTGGCCGCAATGGACGCAGTAGCTGGGTGAGCAAACAGGCCATACGGCAGCTGATCGGTGTATCGCTTACAGGGCTGGTTGTGTGGGAAACGGTCGTGACGAATCAGATTGACGCAACCGTGCTGATCGGAATCTACGGCACGGTGCTGGGTTTCTATTTTGGCGAGGGTGACTAACGCAGAATGACCGACGAAGAACGCAAATCGCTGGCCTACTACAAAGCCGAGATCCGCGCCGAGCTACAGCGGCTGGAAGCGCAGTCTACGGCCAAAGATGTGGCGGGCAAAAGCATTGGCAAAAATGGGCTGGCCTACATAACGGCTATCGTGGTGATCGGCGTAGCGGCCAGCCTGTATCTGGAGCAAGAGAAGATCGCGGCGGTGATGGGTCTGCTTGGATCGTCGTTGACGGCGCTGATCTCAATGCTATCGAACATCTCTGGGGCTGTAGAGAAGCAAGAGAAGCCAGAGTTTGCTGTGATTAACAAGCTGATCGAAAAGCTGGATCGACTGGATAGAGCCGAGCCGCCAATGCAGGTGGACGTAGAGGGCGGTAACGTGACGGTAAAGCGCGGTGACGACGTGATACGCAGCAATGGGGGAGAACCAAATGGCAAAAGCAAGTAAGCATTACACGCGCGATGGCAGGGCGCACGCCGGCGCATCGCACAAAATGCCCAACGGACAGGTGCATAGCGGTCGGACGCACAACCAGAGCAGTGTGCGGCTGTATCACTATGGCGACCTAAGCAAGTCAGCTAAAGCGCAGGCGCGCAAAAGTTGGCGTTAATCCACATCCTAACGTAACGAGGTGACAATGTACGGTAGTAAGCACAAGAAAGGCGGCTATGGCACCAGCAAGCCTAAAGCCAAGCCCAAGCCCAAGCCCAAAACGCGCAAGGGTCGATAACTATGCCGGCCAAGAAAGACCCGAAACTGGCCCGTGCCGGCGTCAGCGGCTACAACAAGCCCAAGCGCACACCTAACCACCCGACCAAATCGCACGTTGTCGTAGCTCGCTATAAAGAGGGCGGGACCACGACGACTAAGACGATACGGTTTGGAGAGCAGGGGGCTAAGACAGCAGGCAAGCCAAAGGCCGGCGAGTCGCAGGCAACGAAACAAAAACGCGCAAATTTCAAATCGCGCCATGCTAAAAACATAGCCAAAGGGCCGAGCAGCGGCGCTTATTGGTCAAGTCGCACTAAATGGTAGTCAAAATTTCACTGGCTATACTGGGGAGTAACGATGGCAAAACGCGGGCTATACGCAAACATACACGCCAAACGCAAACGCATTGCTGCGGGGAGCGGCGAAAAGATGCGCAAGCCGGGCAGCAAGGGCGCACCGACGGCGGCGGCGTTCCGTGCCAGTGCAAAGACGGCAAGAGGTAAGCGCAAGTGAGTGTTCCACGGCACAAAAAACGTGGTGGTAGCGGGGGCAAGCAACACAACGTCAATCGTCGCAAAGGGGGCGACCTTATGACAAACAAAACCGTTCCATTAGAGCAGGCCAATAGTCAAGCAAGCCAGCCAGAAAAGAAAAGTCTCGCAGAGATGCGCGCAGATTTAGAGCAGCAGCGCAGCGAGCGTATACAGGCGCTGGCAGAAAATGATTTGTTGGTGCGGGAGATCACCGGCGCGCTAAAGGCGTTGGATTTTGCTATGGAAAACAAATAGAGTAGAGACGCGGGATAGTGCAACGGCAGCACGGTGGGTTCATTTCCCACAGGTCCGGGTTCGATTCCCGGTCCCGCTCCCACTCAGCACATAACGAGGCGGCATGAATGATTGGTGTTATTACGGGCGCAGCCAAAGTCCTGACTGTTAGCGGTAGGATTAAACAAGCAAAAAAAGAGATCGACGATGTAGTGCGACTGGCGCACAAGCTGATTGATAAATACGAGGACGTTGACGACGACGTGCGGCAGCTCAAAATCGAGTTGGCCGAGGCGGTGTCTGCGTTGAAGAAAATCCTCAGTATATAGGGAGGCGCCCACGCATGAATGTCAGACCTGTCAGAGATTCCCTGCCCCCACTGCCACCACCGAATACTCGTCAAAATACCGAGCAAAAAGAGCGCAGCACAGGGCGCCGGCAAGTCGGCCGCTGGCGCGTTTCTGGTGGCTATAGCGCACGAGGTCGTGCCTAATCTCGATCTCGGTCCCCACTTGACCATATTAGCAACTTGGGCTGCCGGCCAGATTGTTTACTCTGCGCTGACGCCTACGCAATGGCGCGCCCTGCTGGGAGGCAACGGCAAATGAGCGAGCGCACAGACAACTGGCTGCGATGGGGATTGGGGATTGGCGCGAGCGCGGGCATGGCGCTATCGGCCTACGCCCTGCAAACCGTCGAGACGATGGAGCAACGCATTAACACACTCGACAATGCCGCAGCGCGCCAGACTGAGGTGCTGGCCCGGCTCGATTTGTCGCTCAAGCGGCTTGAGGACAAGTTGGACCGATACGACGAGTCGATACGGCTATTCTACCGGCAACGGCCATTGTTCGGTGACGATCTAATCCAACATGAGCAGAGATTTCATGACCGATGATAAAACGATTGACGATTTAACGCCTACACAACGCGCGGTACACGATATGTTTTGGCGGTGCGTCTATACCGGCCAAAAAATGGGAACGCGCGCACTATCCGAACATTTAGGTATGCCGAGAGGCACCGTGGACAGTGCGCTCAAACGCCTGCGTGCTATCGAGCTGATCCCGCAGCGTCGAACGGGCTGCAAACTGACGCCTGACGCGTGGACCGATGCAGCCTATCTAGCGAGATACCCGGGATGGCGCCGCATAGCGCCTGAAACGCCGCCACAAGCGTTTTCCGTTGATACACCACCCTCTCTGCACTGCCATCAGTAGATGAGCTAATACAGGCCAAAATAGAGCGGTTTAGCCGTCTAAAACGGCACAACGATGCGACGAATCTGGTCCGCGTGTCGATCCATACCGACGGGCCGGTCGGCGTCATGTTTTTAGGCGATCCGCATATTGACGACGACGGCTGCGACCTCGAGGAGTTAAAGCGCGATATTGACCTGTGCAATAGTACAGACGGGCTATATGCAGCGCACGTTGGCGATCTCACCAATAATTGGGTAGGGCGGCTCGAGGCTAAATACGGGGCGCAGAGCGCAACCATAGAGGAGGGCGCGCTGCTATCAAAATGGTTGATTAACGCCGCGCCGTGGCTGTTCCTTGTGATGGGCAACCACGACCTCTGGAATCGCGGCGGGATGCTGGTGCGTGAGCTGTGCGACCGGGCCAATGTCTACGTTGACGCACACGGAGTGCGTGTTGCGTTAATGCTGCCGTCGGGCGTGGAGGTGCGCGTCAACTGCCGGCACGACCATAGCGGCCATTCACAGTGGAACCCCGGCCACGGCCCGCTGAAGGCGCTACTGTTTGGCGACGATCACCTATATGTTGCCGGCCACCGCCACACCTCTGCGTCTGGCCCAGCGGTGCGCGATCACGAGTCTGGCCGAATCAAGCACCCGCTGCGAGTAGCCGGCTATAAACGCTACGACGAATATGCCCGGAGTTTGGGTCTGCCAGACCGCAGGATCTCCGGTGCTGCGCTGCTAGTGATTGACCCACGATTTAGCGACGACGACCCAGCGCATTTGACCGTGTATAACTTAAAAGTTATAGTGATTACGCGTATCTACTGACTGTCAAGCCCATATAACCGAGCCAAAAAATGTGCTGGAAATATGGGCCTTTAACTTGCGCTTGTTTAATTAGTTATCGTTAATTAAATATCAGCGTATTTTATATGGCACCAGAACAGTGGGGAAAAACGTATTATCCGTTGTTGTGCAAATAGATAAGCCAGATACACCAGTTACAATAAAACTGGAATTTAACTATCTATAAGAGGTAATAGAGTTGTCATCCTGCGTCACGGTATGTTGCTGCATGTTGTGTTGCGTTATATCTCACTGCACATCCTCATCCAGCGCGCGCTTGACGGCCTCGCCAGCGTGCCGCACGCGCACCTTCATCGGGTCGGGGTGCTGTGCCTGAAACACGGTGCGCGACCGCAAAAACGCATCCAACATCTCTTTTGTGAACTGGTATCCGCGCAGTCTGCGGTGCGCGATCTGGCGCTGCCGGCAGAGGCGTCGCACCGTCTCGATATGCAGGCCAAGATAGGCGGCGGCCTCGGCGGTGTTATACCAGCGTGTTAGTTTTTTCTTCGCCATTTGTCACTCCGTTTGCGTTGAACGACCTGCCGGCAGCCAATAGCTGGCCGCTAATGTCCTCGATCTGATCCAAGCGCACCGAGAGACCTCGCTTCGTCGGTATCATCTTGCCGAGTTCCTCCGCCCAGACCCACAGCCGAATATCCACCCGTGGCTGGCCTTCCCACTCCATCGGCTCCACCCGTATCTGGTGCTTACCCGCTCGCCGTATATCCATTGCCATGTTTGCCATTCTCCATTAGTGTCTACCGCTGGGCGCATCGTGGCCCCCTTAGCTGTAATCATTCCTAGATTGTTAGTTTGTGGGTAACGTTTCCCATAGTGTTTTTTGCTCGGTTGGAGCTTTATCGACTCGCGGCCTACTGGGGCTATTCCAACTACCGCCCCCCGCTACGCCCAACTCGCGCCAGCCAGCAGATCGTAAACTTGTCCCAGATTCGGATTGGAGCAGAGCGTGTAGGTAATGAGTCGCTTATAGCCTAACGCAAAAGTCGCTCGTCTTGCCGCGCCGTAGAGCATAGACGCGGCGTTTTTCGTTCCATCGGTGCAACACCGCGTGACCTCCAACGTCCAACCATCGTCGCGATGGCGCGAGATAGGGCGACCAACCGTGATAACGCCGACGATTTCCTCGTCCTTGCTCACGGCAATGCCAAATTTCCAACCCTGCGGCGGCGAGTGGTGACGGTGGTGCAGGTCGATAAACTTACAAGCCTCGTCGTAGTTGATCGGTTGGAGCAGTAGCGCCATTATTCGGTTCCTTCAAATAGATCCAACGTGTCCAGCCGTTGCTCCAACGGCATCGTGCGGCGATACCGCTGGGCGCATCGTGGACCCCGTATCTGAGTATCCTTTCTCAAGTTTGCGCGCCCAGCGGCGTTAGTTAGTAGTGCATCTACTCGCTGTATTCGCTCACCCAACTGCCTCATCGCCCAAAATGAACATGGCAATATGGCGTCCCGTTCCTTTGCCTTCCGCGCCATCCTCAATAGCGTGCCAGCGCACATCACCTAAATTTTCTATCTTTGCGCCAGCGGCTAGCATCATCAGCACCCATTTATCAATCGGATAAACCATAACAACACGCTTGCCCTGCTTGCTTTCTTCTATCGCCTTTCGCGCCCACGCAGTTGGACCTTTTTTGCGCCCCTCGTGCATGATACTGCCAAACGGTGGATTGACATACGTGCTAGCACCCCAGTCACAAGTAAGCCCGTCAAAGTCTTCTGGCTTCGGAAATGGACAAGCGTCAAAATCAAAATCAAAACGCTTTTGTAACTCTCTCAGTAGCGCAGGCGGCGTCAGCCAATAATGTTTGCCATCGCCTGCGCCTTTATGGAACTTATTATCTTCGGGCTTCATTCCGTCGCTCTCCTCTTCCAGTAGTCGCGCTCGGCCCTTGCTGCCCGCAGGCCATGCTCTATATCGCGCAGTCGGTTTGTTTGCTGTTTCTGATCGGGTAGTTACTACGCATCGAACACCTCAATCTTTCGGATGCCTCCTCGTATCGCTTCTTGTGCAAGTGCCATGTGACGGCAGCCGTTTCGATAGGCAAATCCTATGCACTCGCACCACCACTGGCTCTCATCGTCAAATAGCCGCCCGTAGACGGCGTAGACGGTGTTGGGGTCGCTACTGGACGCCACTTCAATCTTTAGCGTCATCTTATTCACCTCATTGGTTGGGCCACACAACAAGCGGGTCGAGCCGACTGGGTGAAGCGTGGCGTTTTTATCTGCAAGTTTGTGCGCCCAGCGGCTATTCCGTTTTGCCGTTTGTCGCTCCGTCAAAAACGCCGCATTGCCGTCAGCGGAAGATACGCATTATCACGCAGTGCCGTCCCGCCGTTGCATGAGCGTTGTGTCTCTGTGCGTTGCGTCTGCCAGCGTAGAACAGGTTGCCCCGTTGCGTCTGTTACACGCCAGCAGACGATGGTATCGTCGCGCAGCAGGCGCACAACCACTGCGTAGGGAATGTGCAGTTGTTTTGATAGGGCGGCGCCGTCTAAAAGTTTTTTCTCCGTTATCAAATAGCTGCCAAATCGTTTTAAATCGTGCAGGCTCATTTGCCTTGATTTGATCTCTGCAACGCCCACTAATTTTTCCTGCCGCACAAACAGCCGGTCGGTTGACGTGGCAAGGCCACCCAAACGCACCGGGGTGCAGTTGAACAGTTCGGCCACGCGCCGCACCGTCTCATCCTCGTGGCGCAAAAACGTGCGACCAACGGGCGTTTGGCAGTCGAGCGTCACGCAGATTCAGCTCGCAGCGCGCGCGCGCGCCAATGTTCGCGCTCGGTCTGGCACACCCGCAGTTGGTGTCGAGCCTCGCGCGTCTGATCTTCTGATTTACGCAGTGCGCGTTCGAGCGCCATAATCTCGTCGATTTTTGCGGCGATAAATTGTGTTATGGGATCGTCGTTGTTGTCAGACATTGCGCGCGCTCCGACGAATACTGTTGCGACAACGCCGCCGACCGTAGTCTATTATTTGCCGCACACGCTCGCGCGTAAGTCCTGCGTCTCTGGCAATATCGGCCTGCGTTTCAGGTTCTGTGCCTATACCGTAATAGCGTTTCATTATATCGCGGGTGCGCTCGTCCAGCACGTCCAGCACGCGCACGGCGTCGCGCCTGTCGTCCTCTAAAACCATAGTTTCCAGTGCGCTGGGCGACGGGTCGGGTAGGTCTACCGTTGCCGCAGTAACTGTTTTGTTGCGATTTGCGTGTATCTCCCACAACCTGCATTTTGCCTCACTGTAGTGGGCCGGCGGCGGCGGTGGGGTTGGTGCGTCATTTTGTTCGATTGCCCTTGCGTAGTCGTTTTGCACCTCCGTCGGCGTTGATATACGTTGGTCGTAATACAGATCGTAAATTTCTTTGCGAATCCAGTGCACCGCATAGCTGATAAAACGCCACTCGTTGGATAAATCGTAGCGTTGTGCTGCCGTGATTAATCCCACGGCGCCGGCTTGCAGGCAATTGCTGTAATCGCCCGTGGCGCACATTTCCCGCGCTACTTTGTGAACAAAACGCATATTGCTGCGCACAAGCTGATCTAACGCGTGCGGGTCGCCGGTGTCTTGGTAGCGCGATAGATATTCGCGCTCCTCGGTGGGGGAGAGAGGGGGAATTGTGTCATAGCGCATTTACCCTCGATTGTGTGTATTTTAGCTCGTTGTGCAGCGCGCGTGTCGTGTCGTCTGCCCACGCGCGCCACACTTTGTCAACGTGGTCGTAATGAAAACCGCTGCGCTGCAATTGCATATAGGTGCCTTTTGAGCGGTCCAGTAGCTCAACGGGCGAGGGCAGGTGCAGCACCAGTCGCTCGGCGGCCTGCGGTTTGTAGCGTTGGCGTGTTTCTCTCTGCTCGCGTTCCTGCTGCAGTCGGTTCAGTTCCTCTTCTGCCAGTTGCATTAATAGTTGCCAGCTCTTGCTCAACTGCGGTCCCGTCAACGATAACAACCCCATCGAAAGCATCTGCAGGCCTAAGTAGACCGACAGTAGCGGGTGCTGCGACGCGGTATCGTTCGGCGTTAGCTGCGATGCGACGGAGTGAATCTGCGCGAGTGCTATCATATTCTCGTTCGCGTTTTGCTCGGGCCACAGCTCTACTACGCGCTCGGTCAAATAGCTCTCCGGTGATTCCGATTCCCTCGTCAATTCCGTTAATTGCAATGCTGTAGACATTGTCGGCAGACCCCTTTCGCTTTTTTAGGTTTGGTTCGTATCCAACACCGTTGATCAGCATGTAGTAATATGACCGCGCCGTCAGCGAGTGGATCGGCAGTGCTTTTAGTGCGTCGCGCAGTTCTTCTTGTGTGCTATACGTTTTCATTTTCTTGCGCCTGTGTGATGGTCAGGACCAAACGCGGGCTGCGTTGGTCAATGGCGAACTCATGCACGATTGAATTGATCTCTTTCCAGCCGTCGTTGCGCAGCACGCCAGCGGTTTGCAGCGCGTCCTCGACAAACTTCTGGCCGAAAATGATGTTCGATTTATCTGTGCGTTTGTCGCGCCGAAACCAGAGATAGTTGAGATGGACGGGGTAGTCGGCTACGGGCTGCGCTTTTTGCTGGCGGCACTCCGTCACCAGTGCCGTCTCAGTGTTTCGTTTGACGGTAGCGGCGCGCTGGCGGTGCGTGCGCTCGTAGTTGATGTACTCGTTGGCTGTTGGGATCAGCGTGTGGAATATGAGCGTCATCTAAATACCCGCCCGAGGCGTTCCCACCACGTCAGTTTACGCGTAAGTTGCGGTACCGCAGGCGGTGCTGGCGGCGTTGGCGGTTTTAGATAATGCTCAATAGCGATGCGTGTGGCTTCTGATATGCTGTCGTCATTGCATTTAGACAGCAGATCGTTCAATAGTTTTTCAGGCACATAGATAGAAATGCGACGCACGCCATTTTTTTTCATTGATGGCCTGTTAATTGCCGCAATTTTTCGATGTTTTTGCGAGTCCTTAAACGTTTTCGGGTACGGAGCCACCGTGTCTAAATACGCCGGTGTTGGTAGTTCCTTATGTTCTTGGTAGTATTTTCCGAGTTCATGCAGGCGCGCAAAATGGATTTTCGGAATGTCATTGCGCATTATTCGTTTAGATACCCAATCATTTGACAGCCCCAATGCCTCAGACACCGCTGTTTTAGGCAAGCCCGTCTCGTCCAGAAACGCGATGAGATACCCTATGCCGCCGCGATGTTTTTGCCGCTCAAACGTTTTGCGTTCCTTGAGAAATCGCAGCGTGTAATCAATGTTTTCGCTCATAGTAATCGTCCGTTGTTTGTAGGCTGGCCCGGCGCCCCTTTGCAGATGCCGCCATCTCCCAGTAGCGGCAGCAGTCACCGAGCCAGCCCAGCAGTTAAAAGGGCAGGTCGTCGCCGGCCTGTTGTGGTGGTGTGTAGACGCTGACTGTCGGCGCCTCGTCGCGCCCGTCCAGCATACGCAGCTCGTCGGCTACGATTTCCGTCGTATAGCGTTTTTCGCCGTTACTGTCCTCCCACGCGCGCGTTTGCAGTTTGCCTTCGATATAGACCTTGCTGCCCTTGCGCAGATAACTGCCGGCGATCTCGGCCAGTTTGCGCCACGCCACGACGCGGTGCCATTCGGTGCGCTCCTGCCGCTCGCCGTTACTATCGACCCAGCTCTCGCTCGTTGCGACGCTGAAATTTGTGACGGCGGTGCCGCTGCCAGTGACGTTCGATTTGGGATCGTCACCGAGGTTGCCGACGATGATTGCTTTATTTACACCACGCACTACACACCTGCTTTCTGGGCTACTATTTCAGTTTTTAGGTCGTTAAAAAATGACCGGCGTTTGTCAGCCGGGACGTTGTCGAGTCCGTCAACCTCGTATTGTTTAAACAGCGCATAGAGTGCTGCGTCGGGCGCCTGCAGGTCGTTGCACATACGGATAAACGCAGCCTGCTCGTCTTTTGCTGTGTTTTGTTTTTTTACAGGGTGCGCCCTGCCGTTGGTTCTTGGCGGGGGACCTGCCGATGAAGCGTCATCGTCTGCCGGCGTTAAACCGAGCGCAGCCGACAGTGCGTAGCGGCGCAGGTAGGTCAGTGCAGATCCGTGCGCTTGGTCGGCGTTCATCGACTTGGTGCCGGCGGCGTCAGATAGGGGATGGTAGCCGCTGATGTATTGACCGCTGGCGTGCCAGATCGTTGTGACCAGCACCTCGCGGTCGTCCACGATACTGCCGAGTTGAGTTACAGCCAGTTGGTTGGCAGCTAACGGCTCACGAATGGCCGTCCAGCAATCCTCAAGGCTCGCATATTTGTTTTTAAGGTGTGGGTTAATGCCGCTTTTACTGACGCCGGCCACCTGCGACTGAAACGCGCTGAGTGCTGCGGCGATTTTGTCTAATTCGTTGCTGTGTGCTATCATCGTCCTATGCTCCGGTTAGTGTGTTTTTTAATTGGCATCGGCAGGTAGGGGAGAGACGGAGGCTATAGGTACTGCCAGCCGTCTCTCCCTCGCTTTGGCATACGGCCTCGCGGGTTGGAAACTGTCGGACTGTGTAGCGACCTCAAGCGATCAGCGAGTGCCCCGCCATGATGCCCTGATCTCGGTCGCTACTTTTGTCGGGGCGGTAGCCGGTCATCCTCATGCCGGCATCTTCCTCGGTGTTTTGTAGCGTGTCGCCATCCCTGCGCGACCTCTCCCTCGAGCTTTGTGGCCGTAGCCACCGGATACTTTTTACTGCTATGTAGGGGCTACGCTCAGTTGAGCGCAGCCAACTCTTTGATCTCTTGCGACAAATGCCGCATGGACATTTCAGCGTCGCTGCTGGCGTCCTCGTGGTAGTCTTTCGGGGTGTTCCGGTAGACGGTCTGGACGTAGTTGAAGTCGTTTTCGGCTTGGTCCAGCAGGATCTCCAGCTCCTCCATGAGTGTGACGATCACGGCAGCGCGCTGCTTGTGTAGACTGGCGATACGTTCCAGTCTGGTCGGCGTAGGCGTGCCGCTGGTCAGGCGGTGCAGGCGGCTAATGCGGTCCGTGAAGTCGTCGACGGCGTCGCGTAGTTCGTCCAGCGTCAGGTCGGCGGTCGCGCCACAACCAGCGTGGTCGCTGCAGATCCAACGACCGCTGTGGATATATTGGGTTTTAATGCAGTGGGGGCAGGAGCGCGTCATAGGGCCACCTCGATCAGAAACGGCACAAACGCGCGCACAAAAAAATAACCGGCAGACAGCGCGAGCAGAATATTTGCCGCGGTCAGACCGGTTTTTCTTGTGTTATGTGCAGATAATAGCGAAGTTATACGCATACCGAAGCACCTCCGGGTGTGATGGTGGAGGGTCGGTTCGACAACTTTTGCGAGTGAGGCGAACCGGCCCGTCTTTAATTATAATATCCAAATATAGTCCTATGGGACTATAACGTCAAGGAGTTTTATTGACCTATAGGCTTTTTTTTTGTATTATATGATTATGATAAATCAAAAATCTTTAATAGCACTAAGCGCGCGTGCCGGCATAAAATCAATGTCTGAGCTGGCCCGGCGCGCTGGACTAACTCCGCAGGCCTTGAACAAGAATTTAAAGGGCCATAAAAGCGCACGACTTACAACGATCAACCGCTTATGTGCCGCGCTCGACTGCCAGCCCGGTGCGTTCCTCGAATACCGCCCCGACGAAGAATAACTGCACGCCTGTGCAGTGCAAATATAGACGCTCTTGTTTATTTTGCAAATGTAATATGCGCCAGTGTTTTTAACCTGACAAGTTTTTTTTTAGTATGATTTTAAAATTTATGCATAACTCCGTGTTTTTTTCATAGATTGACATAATTTTATTTACGCGTCCTATAAAAAATACTATGTAAATTTGGGTTTCAGGGTAAAAATCTCTATATTTATAGTGTTAACCAGTTTTTGTTAAACTGATTAATAAACTCCGGGGTGGGCTAACGCTGACTATCGTCCCGGCGTTAGCCCACACTAAACGAGGCGCAATGGCCCAGCAGACCTACACACTCGATAGCTGGCCGGTAGACCGTTGGCCTAATTTTGGATTCGGCGAGATCGCCTGCCGGCACACCGGTGATTGTGCGATTGACCCTGATTTCATGGATAGCGTGCAAAAATTGCGCGTTTTGGTCAACGCACCGCTGACCGTGACCAGTTTTTACAGATCCCCAGACCATCCAGTCGAAGCATCCAAAGAGAAAAAGGGCGCACACACCTACGGGCGTGCGGTAGATATTCAGTGCTCGGGCGCGACGGCGCACGCGGTGCTACGGGCTGCGTGCGAGCTGGGATTTAGCGGCATCGGGATTGCGCAGACGGGCGACCACAATGGTCGATTTATTCATTTGGACGGGATGCGCGCAGACGACGGATTTCCGCGCCCGGCACTATGGTCCTATTGATTCGCTGGTGGCGCCGCCGCAGAGCTCGCACGCTGGCCGAGTGGCTAAGGCTCAACGACGAGATCGCCGGGTGGGCGTAGTGCATTTACTACTTATATAGTTACCGATGGCCGAAAAAAGACAAAAACGCAAGCAGCGCAACAGGCAAGAAAGCTACTCGATAGAGGAAGTCGTCGAGGCACTGCACGCGTGCAATGGCAGCAGGATGGACGCAGCGGATGTGCTGGGCTGCACTGAGAAAACCATCTGGAACTATGCACAGCGGTATCCGCAGGTGCAGGAAGCACTCGAGGACTGTGACCGCGTCGTCGGCAATTTGGCGCGCAATGTGATATTGGACGGCATAATGTCCAACGATAAGTCCTGTGCGATGTTCTACTTGAAAACGCGCGGCGGCTGGTCTGAGCGGCGTGAGATTAGCGGCGTTGATAAGCAGCCGATTGAGCAGAACGTCACAGTCAGGGCCGACACACCGCCGGCGGCTAATTCAATAGACGAGTGGATTGAGATCCGCAAACGCGTGCAGGCGGCGCGCGCTGAGGTGCTTGAGGCGACAGAGTGAGCGCAGCGGTCCAACCGACCTATGCGTGGTCGCCACAGTTAGGACCGCAATTAAACGCCATCGTCGCTCGCAATGTGGTGCAGGAGCTGCTGTTCGGCGGGGCCAGAGGCGGCGGAAAATCGTCTTACCTCTGTGGGGACTGGCTACAAGACATCGAGCAGGGCAGTAATTGGCGCGGCATCTTGTTTCGGCGCAGTTACCCCGAGCTGGATGAGATCATACGCCAGACGCTGGAGATATTCCCGCTGACGGGCGGCGTCTGGAAAGTAGGCGCAAAGGAATGGCGCTGGGCAAACGGCGCACAGTTGAGTCTGCGGCACCTCGATAATGACGCGGATATTGTCAACTATCAGGGCCACAGCTACTCGTGGATCGGCTGGGACGAGTTACCAACGTGGCCGTCGATGATGCCTTACCGACAGATGTTGGCGACGTTGCGTGGCCCGGCACAGAACAAGCGGGTCAGAGCTACAGGCAACCCGGGCGGGCGCTGCCACGGCGAGGTTAAAAGTTACTTCGCGATTGACCGCTGGCCGGCTGGCAACGTGCCGTTTAGGGACAGGCGCACCGGCATGGTGAGGTTATTCGTCCCGAGCCGGGTGCAGGACAACCAGATACTGCTGGAAAACGACCCTGACTATATCCAGCGGCTGCAGGGCGTAGGCGACCCTGATCTGGTCAGGGCGTGGTTAGAGGGCGATTGGGACAGCAGCCCCGGCTCAATGTTTTCTGTTGCGCGCGATGAGTTGCTGGTAGAGCCGTTCGAGATACCCGACAACTGGCCGCTGTTTTGTTCGCTCGATTACGGCGAGCAGAACCCAACGGTTGGATGCCTGCTGGCCGTCGATTACGACGACGACGTGTGGGTCGTTAGTAGCTACTACGCGTCAGGGGCCGGCGCTGAACACGCTCGGGGCGTCAAAAATTTAATTGAGCAATGCCCGTTTACTAAGGGGCGCGGCATTGTGGGGCGCTCTCCGAGGCAGGTGCTGGCACCGTCCGATATGTGGACAAAGAGGGCGCCGGGCGAGGCGTCGCAGGCGCGCTCGGTGGCCGACACGTTTCAAGAGGCCGGCGTATTTCTGACCCGCGCCAACATGGATCGGGTCAACGGCTGGCGCAACGTCGGCAACCTGCTGCACCACGGCAGGCTAAAGTTTTTCGAGGGGTATGCCGACCCTATTTTGGATTCGCTGCTGTCAGTGCAGCGGGACACGCGCAACCCAGAAGACGTGGCAAAGGGGGGCGACGATCACGGCGCAGACGCGCTCCGATACGGCGTCAACCACGTTTACAAGGCGCGTCGCAGGGCCAACGCCAAGCAGGCCGACGGCGACAGGTTAATATCGCAGCTATTGCGCGATGAGATGCAAGGACGATATGGATAAACTATTGAGTGAACCGATACGAGCAAAAGTGGTATAGGGCAGAGGGTGAGATGTTGGACCGGCTCTATCGTGAGCGGTCTAACGAGTGGCAACGACTGTACGACGCCTACGACCTGAAGTTTGACAAACGTATACGCGACCTACGGGCCGAGGACGTGGTCAAGGTTTCTCGATTTTACCCGGTCGTGCGTCAGATCCTCGGCACTATAGCACACAATTATCCAGTCCAGCAGTTTTCTGTAGACGACGAAGCCAATCAAGGCGTGGCCGAAATCCTCGAGCGCGCGTCGGCGTCGTGGATGAACCTGACCAGCCTTAAATCCCATGTGCACCAAGCGATTTTTGACGCGTTGTTTTGTGGCGTCGGCTGGGTCAGGCTCGATTACAACCCGCCGGGCGATGATATTATCGCGCCATACACAACCAACGACGATATGTACGAGGATATTGTCGTTGCTACGCGCGTAGCACCCCATTGCGTGCATGTAGATCCCACCGGCAGTCCGCACCGTCTCGGCGATAAACGATACATACGCGAAAAATTCTGGGTTCCGCTCAAGTTTCTGCTGGACGACCCCACCATTCAGAACAAAAAGGCGCTCAGGCCGACGTCGATGGGCAAGGACGACGAACTCGGCTATGGCGATCTGATGGGCGCGCGCTACGAGAGCAGCGAGCAGGAGGCGATGCGCGAGGCGATTGCTAACGGCGAGTTTGTGCAACTTGAGCGTTGGCACAATCGCATTGAGCGCCGGGAAGTTACGTTTGCCGCCGGCGTTGACGCACCGATTAAAGACATCCCGCACCCATATCGCAAAATGCAGTTCCCGCAGGTGTCGGACACATTTGGTATGCCGGTGTTCAATCTGGACCCGGCAACAGGTGAGCCGACTGAGCCGGTGTTGGATCTGGAAAATGGCGTCGACCAACCCGGTTGGTTGGTCGAGGAGGGGTTTCCGTTCGCCGCAATCAAATTCGATTTGAGCGCCGAGACGTTCTACCCCAAGGGGCATCTGAAATACCTCGAGGATATTCAAAACGCGATCATAGAGCAGACGTCCCGCATTAGCGATATGCTCAAGCGCACAAGCCGCATGGCTGCTGTATCCAACAGCGAGTTGGAGCAGAACCCCGAGCTGGCCGAGTTGATCCGCACGGGCCGGGACGGTGAGGTTATCGGATTAGAGGATCTGTCGTCGTTCAGGGAGTTGGCGTGGGGCAGCGTGCCGGGTGACGTATATAACTTTTTTGGTATAGTCATGGGCATGGAGCGCGAGATTGCTGCGCTACAGCCGCCGGCTGCTGGCTCAACGGACAGCGCGACCGAGGCTGCTGTTGTCGCTGCTGCGGCACAGATTAACGGGCAGTGGATGGAGGCGGCGGTCAACGGGTTCTATGAGCGCATTGTGCGCAACGCGTTCCAGATCATGGGCGACCCGCGTTACGTTCCAGAAAATTTTGCTGAGAACGTGGCGCCAGATGGGGAGGACCGTGTGATACGCGCACTACGCACCAGCGATTTCCTATGGAACTATCGCATCGAGACAAAGACTGGCAGCACGCAGCCGCTCTACGCACAACTTGAGCGCGACCGTACGATGGCGTTCGTCTCGTTTGCGGCGCAGCGACCCAATTTTGACCAGATGGAAGTCGATAAGCTGGCAGCCACGGCCAACGGCGTCGCCGATGTTGAGCAAATACTACGCGACGAGAACAACGTCGAGGCCGAACGCGCAGCCCAGTATGAGAACGACCGCGTCATGGCGGGTCAGCCCATCGAGGTGTTAGCCGAGCAGGATCACCTCGCGCACGCCGGCGTCCACGCTAAATACCGCGAGCATCAGCAGTATCAACAGTTGCAGATGGCGGCGCAGGCGCGCGATATGATGGGCCAGCCGGCAAACCCCGCTGCTGCACAACAACTGCAGGCCATTGATCAAGCCATCGCCCAGCACTTACAGCAGCACCAGCAGGCCGCACAACAGGCACAGCAGGGCGAGACGGCATCACCGGTCGCTGCAGGCCGTGCTGCCGCCGCTGCTACCAACGAGCAGGATCTGATGCGTCAGGTCCAGTCTAACGCACAGCGCACTGTAGACGTTGCACAGGCGCAGGCCCGGAACTACTAAATGAATCTGACACCGACCTTTTCCTCTAGCGCCATTGGCCGGCCACCGCTCGATCCTGAACAGGAGCGCATTGCGCGTTTGCTGGAGGCGCTGGTCACGCAGACGCCGGGCGGTTTGGTGCAGTCTACCGGCGAGACGCTGGGCATGGTGGGCGACGTGCTCGGGTCTATCGGCCAGCCGCAGCGCGCCGAGGCATTGGGCCAGCAGGTGCGGCGCACGTTGCCAGACATTGTCTCAGCGGTCACAGAGCGGCCTGCAGAGGTTGCGACAGCGTTCGGGCAGGGCATGGAGCAAGAGGTGTTGGATAAGGGCTTAGGCGCCGTTGCAGGGCTGGAGGATTTGATCCTGCCGGGCAGTAAGGCGGTGGGTATGCTGGGTGCGGCGGCAATGGGGTTGGGCAAGCTGCCGCCGGCGTCAAAAGCGGTGCAGGACATTGTCGATCTGAGCAAGGCGCGACAGACGCCGGCCATTGTCGGTTCAATGCGGCAAGCGGGAGATTTGTTGTCAGACGTTGGAGAGGACGTCAGTTACGCAAAGACTTCCGATTATATGCCGGGTCAAAGGATTAGCACAAGGATTCCAAAAGGCGCGACCATTACGGAAGATCCGTTAGTTGAAAATTTGACTATTGACACAGATGTCATGCGGCGTGATGAAAAACTTACTGCAAAAATGGGCAAAGAATTAGGCCGGTATGTAAACATCACAGACGACGTGGCTAAAAGCGGTGATGCAGATAAAATAATTCAAGCCATGAAAGACCATGATAAGGCTAATTTAGAATTTATTTTTGAACAGATGCCGCCAGAGATCAGAGATAGGTCAAAATTGTGGTATGACGGCGCAAACAAAATAGCAAACGAGTTTGCGCGTCGGTATAACGTGACAATGGAGGCGGCGTCTGGTGTATTAGCGGCGTTATCTCCACAAATGGATTGGTTTAAGAATGTAACATTGGCCGAGCGCGTCATAGACACGGTGCAAAATCAATCAACAATGCCGTGGACTGCTAAGATGGAAAGATTTTTGGATAAGTTTTATGCGGCGCCGGGATCAAGTTCGCGCAGTGATTGGCGCCAAGATATTGATGCTATTCGAGGAAAAACATTAGCCGAAATTGACGAACCATTGCAACAAGCGTTGTGGATACGCGCTTTTGATGAAACAATGCGCGACAAAGGGTATAGGGTTATCACGCCAGAGGGCGATTTTGGCAATGTTGTTAAAACTAAAAAAGGTGAAAACGCCGCAAGTGGGTGGGGTGCATTTGCAGACATTGCAAAAGCGGCCAGTGTGATAAAAGACCCGTCTAAAGAAAACATCAGTCGCAGCATGGGAGTTCAGCATAAGGTTAGAAATTTTTACAACAATATAGCTGATCCGCAATCGCCTTATGGCGACGTCACAATGGATACGCACGCCATAGCCGCAGGTCTTTTGCGACCATTATCCGGTAGTTCATTGGAAGTCAAGCAGAATCTTGGAGGTGGGCCATCGTCTAATGTTTTGGGCGTACAGGGATCTTACCCGGTTCACGCAGACGCTTATCGAGAGGCCGCTGCTGATATGGGCATACAACCTCGGCAGATGCAGTCTGTTACATGGGAAGGTATACGCGGATTATATACGCCGGAACAAAAACGCAATAAAGCGTTTGTTTCATCGGTTGATAATCTGTTTCAGCAATACAAAAAAGGAACTTTGTCGCTGCAAGAATTACAGCAATCTGTGTTGCAGATGGCCGGCGGGATAGATTTGCCAGATTGGGCTAAACCTTAATGGTATGCCAAAGATCTTCCGGCAAGACTTCGTATAGATCAATGTCAGATGGGACGCCATCCGGGTAGCTGTATGCTAAATAAACGTCGGCAGTCAAATCTTTACCGTGACGAATCATGTAATCCAGAACGACATCGTCGTGGGCTGATCCTATGGGTGCTTGAGACATTTTCGATTCTCCGTTAATGGACATATAAATATAACAAATTTAGTCCAGAATACCAAAAAATATGCCGACACACAACTACATCTGTGGGCTGGGTCATGTAGAGACGGACGTCTACTACACCATTGCCGGCGGTGGGCCTGACAAGACGCGCACCTGTCCAGAGTGCAAGCAGCCGGCCACGATCCATTTCGGGTCGTTTGGCGCGTTTAATCGCTTGATGTCAACGCAAGGCCACAATCAGCCGCTGCCCGATCCGCAGACGGGGCTATACTACGACAACGCGACCGACAAGCGGCGCAAGCTCAAGGCGCTGGGGCTGGAGGAAGGCGATCACAAGAGCCGCGGGCAGGTCGAAGCCGAGACGTGGGACGCACGCAATCGGCAGGTCGAGCGCCGCGCACAGGGCCAGACTATCGCTGCCGACAGTCTCGACGAGGTTATGAAACAAATTGAGTGGGACAGGGTGGATCGCGGCGCATCGGGTGATTTGAGCCGCACCGTAGAGAGTGCAGGATTATTTAGCGACAACGAATAGTTTGCAGTAAGCAAAGCGGCTCGCCGAGTCGCAGCACCATTAACGCGCTGACCGTGCCGGGTCAGTGGGAGTTACGGCACTAACTCCTACAATCCGGTTGGTCGGCGCGTTTTTATTTGAGGAGCAGTAACGTATGACCGAGATAGCACTGGACCCTGCCGTATCCGAGGGGCAGACGTCTGAGGGGCCAGAATCACGATCTGCAGCACCTATCAATGAGATGGGGCTGGGGATGCTTGATTTGGACCAACCCCGAAGCGACCTCGACGATCCAGATGCAGGGCAGACCGATGCTGACGAAGTCGAACGAGCAGCACCAAGCGCAACAAAGCGCACAAAAACCAATGACGACCTATCGCCGTTGGAGCGGGATCGCCGCGAGGCAGACCGATATTTTACCCAGCAGCGCCAAGACTTTGAATCGTGGAAACAGCGCGAGATGGAGTCGATTGAGCAACTGAAGAAAGCAGCGCAGGCACCACAGGCGCCTACGGTGCAGGAACAGTCACGGGGTGATGCAGAGTCGTTGCGACGCGCAGCGATGCAGGCAACCGATCCAGAGCAGCAGCGACAACTTATGGAGCAAGCCGCCGGCATTGAGTATGTGCAGCAGTTGGCTATGCAGACGTTCCAGCAAGAGGCTCAAAAGTTAGGCTTAGATGGCATCGGGCAACTGCGCGAAACATTGCAGCAGTTGCAGCAAAACAGTCAGCAGCAATATGAGCAGGCTATGCAGAAACAGATTGCTGAGGCTGTTGAGGTGTTTGGGGACAGTGTGTCGTCCGATCCAGAGACGTTGGAGTTTCTACGAAACAACAAGGGTTTCCTGAATCGCATAAACCCGGCAACGGGCGAACGATACACCCTGACCGATCTACTGAGCCGTTGGACGGGGCGCGCAGCAAACGAGGCGCGAGAGGCACGCCAGACGCAGCGCACGCAGCGGCAGCAAGCCAAAGTGGGCGCAGCGACACGCGGCCAATCAGCCGGCGTTCGCGCACCCGCTACCGGGGTAATATCGAAGGATGCAGCGTTGGCCGAGATTCGCCAGACGTTCGAGTAGGCAAGAACAATAGAAGGATAGAATGGCACAGACCACTTCTGAAGTTTGGGATAGCAGATGGTCGTCCACGCGACGCACCATAGCACCGGAAACGGTGGATAACATTTTTCAGCCCTACAATGTCATCGACGCCATGCGTAAGCGTGGTGGTGGCAGCATGATGGTAGATGGCGGCGGGAAAGAAATCCAGATTTTGCTCGAGTCGAGCGCCGGCACTGCCGAGGCGTTTGATAAGTACGATCCTCTGAGCAAGTCGCCCCGCGATCCGTTTGAGTCGGCGTTTTACAAGCGGCGCTATTACGCGGTGCCGATTGTGTTGAGCGATACGGAGAACTGGGAAAACAGCGGAGCCGAGGAGATTTTTGACCTGCTCTCCGGTCTTGGCGACAACGCCATGAACTCGCTGTTGAAAACCATTAACGAAGATGCCTGCGGCGCGCAGTCGGGCAAGTCCATGCTCGGCCTGCAGGATATTATCGCCGACGCCGGCACCGGTACTGTCGGCGGTATCGACAGCAGCACCAGCACTTTCTGGCAGAACCAGAAAGACACCACAGCAACGACGTTCCTCTCGCAGACGACCACCAACATTTTTAACGGCGTTACGCGTTTTAATGCCGTTATGGATTCGGTCCGCAAGCAGGGCGGTCGCACTGACGCCATTTTCACGACCTACTCCATCGCCGGCGCCTATCGCGTTGCGTTGACCTCGCAGGGTTATGTCGAACTGCGCGGCACGCAGCTCAATGGGCTTAACGGTCAGGAGTTCCCCGGCTACATGGGCGCCAGCGTGATTGCTGACGATGACATTGCTGCGTCGCACGCGTATTTCGTTGACAAGCGCGCGCACCAGTTGCGTGTCATGCGTCAGGCCAACTTCAAGAAAACGCCGTTTGTCTCCCTGCAGAGCAGCGGTCAGCTCGGGCAGCTTTCCTACATGGTCGCTGGTGTACAGCAAATAACCAATAATCGCCGACGCCTCGGTGTTGCGACCGCTATCACCGGCATCTAAGAGGAGAGAAACTTAATGGCGTATAAAATCGTAAACGGGCCGACGTTCAATCAGGACATTGACGAAACGTCTACCTATCAAGAGGCACCGCTCGGTACGCGCGTGCAGGCTGTTGATCTGAACAACCCCACTCGTGGTACGGGCGAGTTCGTTTATTGTCTCGGCGCTGCCAGCACTGCTGCCGGCGACCTCGTGACCATTGACGGCGCTGGCTTTACCACGACGCGCGCCTCGGCCAATGCCAAGGGCAAGGTTGGCGTGGCGATGTCTGCTAACGTTGCCAGCCAGTATGGTTGGTATTGCGTTGACGGCACGGTCCCGATCACCAGCGGCGACGTTGCTGACGGTGCTGTGTTGTATCTGACGGCGACGGCTGGGTCGGTTGACGACGCAGCGGTGGCCGGCGACTTGATCTACGGCGCGTTTTCTGTCGCGGCAGATGCGGGAGGCACGACGTTGTCGAGCATCACGCATCCGTTTGTGACGGACGCGAGCAACTAACCGTAGCGTTTAATCGGGTGGGTGGGGCAAGTGACCTCACCCACCTACAAACCGCATAGGCATATATGGCAAAGCGTAGAAGTGCAGCAACCGCAGAGTTTGACGAAATGGGCCAACCTATTGGCGCGACTAAAGGCGAACCCGATCAGAGTGCGTTGGCGCTGGTTGATGAGGCCAACAGCGACCTTGAGCCGTTAGTGGACGTCGAGGAGCAGGTCGAGCCGCAAAGCAAGCCGTCAGGGTTGATTGAGCAGTTGATTGCTGAGGCCAAAGCAGACCCGTCTGTAGCTGTGGGATTGGCTGACCTGCTGGCGAGCAACGAGCAGACGCGCGACCTGTTTGGGTTAGGCCCGGGCAAGGGGCCGGCTATTGGCAACTACGAACGCGACTATACCCAAGAGCCTGCGCTGCGCGTGTATGGCGGCGTTGAAGTGGCGCACCCTAAGGGGTTTCGTCCATTGCCGGCGTCGTGGCTGTTAATGTATAAAGGCGCCAACGGTGATACCAACAACAAGGCCGAGGCGCTGCGCGACAGTGACGGTCGTTTATTGCTGTCCGAAAACTATAAAAAGTTTTTAGACGGTCATAAGATCGGGCAAAAGATGGACGGCAACGTCCGGTTTGACATTGCAGCCGATCAAGTGATGCCAGAGGATGAGGGCATAGCCATAGCGTAATGCAGCAGATACGCCAATCGCCATCTATTGCCGGGCGCGTCAAACAGGTTACTACGTTTGGCACGGTAGCACAGTTCGACGTGGTGGAGATAGGGCAGGTATTGTCGGCGCCGGCCTTAACGACAGCGGCGCGCGATGCGCTGACGGCGTCTAACGGCTGGATCATCTATAACACGACTGACGACGAGCTGCAGGTCTACAAAGCGGGTGCGTGGGTCAACATCACAACATCGTGAAATATGCTGAATGACATTATCGGATGGCATCACATTAGTACTGGATCGCGTCGGGCTGGATAGTGGCAACGCCACGTTCAAAAACCGTGCGCGTCAGTATATCAACCTTACCGCCATAGAAATAGCTAATCTGCTAAAGTGGTGGTGGTTGAACCGCACGACCACGTTCAAGACGACCAAGACGTTTACTGTCACCGGCGCCAGCGGCACGTTTACCGTGGGCGAGACGATCACAGGCGGCACGAGCGGCTCTACAGCTACTGTAGACTCGCACGACACGGCCAATGGGCTGGTGTATATCTATAGCGAGAGTGGCGATTTTACCGCGTCAGAAACGATTACGGGTGGCACCAGCGGTGTCACGGCAACCTACTCCAGTTCGGTAAACACGCGCGTTTACACGCCCGTCAGTGGCTCGGTCACAAACTGGTGGTCGTTCGTCAACGAAACAGATGAGTGGCCGTTAGAGATCGTCGGGCCAGACCAATACGACCTGCTCGACGAGGACCGGTCTTTAACGGGCAACGTGTATAAGGTGTTTGTAGGCGGCGTTGATTCGACTACGGGTTACCCTGTAATAGAGTTGTATTATACGCCGTCAGACACCAACGTCACGATTCGCGTGCGGTATCAGATGGCCGTAAGCGAATGGACGTCCAGCAATGACAGTTCCACGTTTTTGTCGTTGGGATTCCCGCAGATTGCTGAGTCGGCGTTAGTCTACGGTGCGGCCAAACTGTATTACGAGGAGAAGGGCGACGAGGGTGGAGCGCAGCGCGAGGCGGCTGAGTTGGGTCGCGTGGTGCAGCTCATGCGTCGCCAGAACCTCGCCCAGCAGGGCAACAGGCGTTTCCCAGCCTCGGATGAATCGTATGCGTACATGGTGCGCACGGACAACTCGTTGGTGGTCGAGGCCAGTTAATGCCGATAGCTGCGGAGACAATTAAATACGGGCCGTGGCCGATGGGCGTGCGCTACGATCTGCCAGCAGAGGACATACCGCCGTCAGGCATACGCACGATGACTAATGCGCGGCTAACGGCGGCAGCAGCAATCGAGAAAGTGCTTGGCACGACTTCGTATGAGTCAGAGTCGGCCATTGCCGGCACACCTACGTTGACGATGGCTGCAGAGTTTCGCGTGCCGTCTACTGGCACCGAATACGACGTGATCGTTGCCGGGTCTAAGGTTTACTATTACAACAGCGGCTGGACAGATATAACGGGCAGCGTTACGGTCACGGTAGGCGACGACAACACGTTTGAGTGGGTCAGGGCGTTTGACACGTTTATTGCGACCAATGGCGTAAACCCGCCGTGGAAATGGACGGGTGCCGGTAACGCTGCCACGCTCAATGTCAGCAGTCGGTTTACCTCGGCCAAGCACGTTGCCTTTTTTGATAACCGCGTCTTTTTTGCCAACACCAACGCAGACCTCGACCGCGTTTGGTATTCGGACGCGGGTGACGCTGAGACATACGGCGCATCGTCGTTTTATAATCTCGGGTCGCCCATTACGGGGCTGCAGCCGCTTCAGAACGCGCTGGCAATACACACAGAGGACTTCATTGCTGTATTGCTGCCAACGGGCAACGCCACGATCCCATACCAACTACAGCAGCGCACAACGACCGACCCGCGCAACCCGCAGCAGGGCGGCACACTGTCGGGCCGTGCTATCGTAACGATACCGGGCAACGCGCAGATGTTTGTGCTGGACGACGGCATTTATATGTGGGCCGGCGGCGACACCATCGAAAAAATCAGTTACGCGCTGGATTTGGGCTATTGGGACCAGCTTAATAAGACGCGCCTGCATAAGACGTTTGCCGTATTCTACGCAGCCGAAAACGAGGTGTGGTTTTGGTTGCCGTACGGCGACGATCAAGTCAACATGAATCACATTATGGTTGTATCGCTCAAGCACCGGTATGTAGACCCGGCGACAAACGATCCGCGCTTTGCGTGGTATGGACCCTACGACGGCACCGGCACCACGTTTGAGCGGAACTGTGCAGCCATCATTAATAATAAGCCCCACGCCGGCAATTTTAACGGCAAGCTGTTGGATCACCAGCCCGAGAGCACGTTTGCGCACGAGGGCGCTGCATATAAAAGCAATTTTGAGACAGGTGCGCCGGCTCCGATGGGGGGCGACGTGGATCTGCGCTGGCTATACGCGCGCACATATTACGACGCGTTGGGCAACTACTCGCTAAACGTACAGCAAGAATCTCAGGGCGTAGGTGTCAACAGTGGAACGCTAACGACGACCGGCGGGGGTGGCGCGATGGATGCTTTTATCCTCGACACAGATGCCGTCGGCACGGTTCGCATGGTAAGCAAAGATTTGGACCTAAAGGGATACGACCCGCACAGTTCACTCAAATTTACAAACAACGCTGCAGGCGAGCCGTATCGCATACGCCGCACGCACCTACAGTTTAAGGTGATTGGTCGCCACCGCAAACAAAGAGCAGGGGTAAGTTAATGGCAGATGCGTTTACATCATTTTTTGCGGCTGCAGACGACAACGATCCAATCCGCGCCATTTTAAATTTTGGTAAGCAGGGCGGTGCGTTTAACACGTCAATGTTCCAAACGCTCGGCGAACAGGCACAAAAGGCCGGCGGCATGGATGCCTTTTTCCGCGTTGGCGACGTTGCCAGTCAGTACAGCAACAAGGGCATCGACAGTGCCGGCGCAGCGGATCAGATTGCACAAATCCTCGGCGTGACGTTTGGCGGGGGGCAGCAGGCACCCGGATACAGCAGCGGTGCGTTAAGCGGCGATAGTAGCAGTCCCACGTCAGGCGCATCGGCCACCAGCAGCATGGGGCCAGAGGCGTCAGCGCCAGATTACGGTGCGATAGAACAAGAGGTAATGCGCGACATACGGGCCAATCCGCAGGGCTTTAACCGCGGCACGGGTATCGCCAACTACCGCACGTCAGGCGGTCTTTCGCTGAACGATCTACCGCAGGACGTGCAGAACTCTATCAATATGTTTTTGGGTGGCGACGAGTATCGCGGCCTGTTAAACACGGCTGTATCTAATGACCCGGTTATTCAAAACGAGCAACTGCGGCAGGAGGTGCGGAACTTAGAGGAGCAGGTCGCGCAGGCGGCGCAGCCCGCACCGCAGCCCGTGCAGTCCAGCGGCAACAACATGACCACGACGGCTCTACAGGCCGATTCTACGGCGTTGGGCGGTCAGATGCAGCGCGATATGCAGCAGGATAGGCTAAACTTCCTGCGCGAGCTGATCGACCGCGACGCGGCGTTACAGGCCAATCAGCAGGCACAGGTGTCGGAGTACGTCAATCAAGCCAATCGCGCCGGTCAAGAAGGTTTTACCAATCTAAACTTGCCGACCACGACCACGCTGTCGCCGCTGGAGCAGGCCGTGCAGGGTCGTCTGCAGCAGCGCGTCGGCACGGACGACTTTCTTGCTGGCATAGATCAGTCGATGGGCCAGCGCGCCGAGGATTTAGCCACGCGCCGCATACAGCAGGCGATGGGCATTGGCGGCATCTTAGGGCAGGACGAGAACCTGCAAAACGCGATCGACGTCGCCAACCAGCGACTGATGCAGCAGGGCGACTATATCGACCCGTCGGGTCAGTTGACCAACGCCGCCGAGAAGGTCGTGATGGACCGATTGCTGGGCGGCGACAATCCACTGATACAGCAGCAGCGCGCTAACTATCTGGCCGAGAGCGCCGATACCGAAGCGCAGCTCCGCGAGAACCTAAACCGTTTGGGCGTCCTGCGGTCGGGCGACACAGCCGACGTGCTGGGCGACTTTTTGGGCCAGCGTGACCGTGGCCTAAACGACATCAATGCGCTGGCCTACAACCTACAGTCGCAGGCGCTGGCTGACGCGCTGGGTCTGCAAGGTCGCCGCGACCAGTTGGCGATGGCAAACCAAGACCTACGGCGTGCGGCGATCTCGGACGTGGCCGGCCTATCGCAGCAGGCGCTGGGTCGCCAGCTATCGGAGCAGGATCTGCAGCGCGGTGCGTTGTCGGATGCGCTCGGCCTACAAAGCCGACGCGATACGCTTGGGTTAGCTAATCAAGACCTACAGCGCGCCGCATTGTCTGACGCGCTTGGATACCAGCAGATGAGCGACGAGCGCGCACGGGCCGAGGCAGGGCAGCGTATGCAGGGCATGGGCTTACAGCAGGACATCGCCGACCGCACGCTCAACCGCTTGCTGACGCAGACCGCACCAACGCAACGTGAGATATTTGCCGAGCAGATGCGGCAAAATCAGATAGGCAACGTGCTGGCGCAGGGCGAGGACATACGCGCAGGGCAGGCACTGGAGTCTGATCTTACCAGCGCCGACTTGCAGCGCCGGTTGGCCGAGGCTGGTGTGACCGGGCTGTTTGATACCGGTGCGGCCAATCAAGCGCCGATACAGACGCTACAGGCGCAGGAGCTGGGCTTAGACCGGGCGCTACGCGAGGCTGGCTTGACCGGTCAGTATCAAGGCCAGCAGACGATGGCCGGCCAGCAGTTAGCCGACGCGCTCCAAAGCAGCGACCTACAGCGGCGCCTGTCGGAAGCGGGCATTACGGGCCTGTTCGATACCGGCGCAGCGAATCAAGCGCCCATGCAGACGCTGCAGGGCCGTCTGGCGCAGCAGGACATCCTTAGCGCGATCTTAGGCCGGCAGGCGACCGAGGCTGGCTTGACGGGCCAGTTTCAGGGTCAGGACACGATGGCCGGGCGCGCGCTTACGTCAGACCTATCGACCGCCGACCTGCAGCGCCGCTTGAATCAGTCGGCCAATCAGCGGTCAGAAAACCTCGCACAGCAGGACATACTTAACGCCATTTTGGGTCGCACGTTGCAGACCAGCGCAGACCAGCGCGCAGAGCAGGCACTGGAAAGCGATCTGGATACAGCCGCGTTACAGCGACGCCTATCGCGAAGTGCCGATGCACGCGCACAGCAGATGATGATGGATGCGCTGTTCGGCCGCGTCGGTGGAGAAGATACGCTGACGGGCGAAGCGGCTGCACGGGCCGAAGCGGCACAGACGCGCGATTTCCGCGACTTAGACATTGCACAGATACTGGAATTGGCAAAGAGCGGATTTATGTCTCCAGAACAGCGCAATGCACTACTCAGCAATTTATTGGGCGATTGGCTGACCGGGACTGGCGGCGGTGGCGGTGGGACTGGCGTCGGCGGTCCGGATTCGACGTATGAAAGTGTATCCACGCTTGACGGCACGCCACCTCCCTTGCCGGGTGGCGCAGTGCTTGACGTATCAGATCCATCGGGTCGCACGGCAATTGGTGCTGACGGAGTAACGCGATATATATTGCGGCAGATGGGCAATGACATGTCTTGGGAACAGTTATAAAAGGAACTGAATAATGGCGATACCGTGGGCAATTTTAGGACAGCTCGCCCTGCAGAGCGGTCAAGCATATTTGGAAAACAAAGCACAGCGTGCTGACCAGCGCGCGCTTAATCGTGCAATGGATCGCCAGCGTGCGCGCCAACAGGAGGAGACGAACTTTTCCAATTTGGTAAATGCGTTTGGTGGTCGTTCTACGCCAATGCAGGTGCCGCTGAGTTATCGAGGCAGCGATAGGGCGAATACGTTGCGTTCGCTTGGGCAGATTGCCGGACTTGGGTCACAGGCCATTGGTATGTATCAAGGACTGAGCCAAGCAGAAAGAGCCGCACAGGCGCAAGACCTGCAGAATCAAAACCTCCGCGATCAGATCGACATACGCCGTGGTACTTTGGAGGCAAGTGGTATTCCGTTAAGCGCAGGCAAGGCTGCTGGGCCTATAGCGGTAGGCGGCGGCGCAATGGGACCAGTAGGACCGTCTGGCGCTGGTAGTCGCACGGCTGGCGCGACGCTGCGAATGGGTGACTATCAAGCACCGCCAAGTTTGTCGCAGATAGGGCAGGCCGCGTTTAATGCACAATTAGCCGATAGGCGCCAAGCGTTGAATCTATCTAAACAAGCAAGCGAGCAGCAAGATATAATAAATCAACTGCGTCAAGCGCAAATTGAGAACCTTAACCGGCCAGAAAAGCCGACGGGTGGAGTAACCGGCCAACAAATGCTGACGCAGGTTGCAAATGCAGGCAAAGGTCTTGGGTATGCATCGCCGCGCTTGACTGAACAAGAGTTGTTGTCATCGCCGCAATACTTGGCAGCAGTTGGCGATGATCCGACGGGTCGTAAAGGAATGGCTTTTGTCGCGGCATATCAAGAGTCGTCTGCAGGCCAGCGCATGTTAATAGACAACGAAAAAAACAAGCGTCTTGATAGTTTTGAGGGTGTTTTGCGCAACGAGCCGATGATAAGAATTCGTAATGACGTGGATCGCGGCTTAGATGAAGTCGTGCAAGCCGTCTTTATCGACGGTGGTTTTGCTGATATTGCGATGCTTAAAGCGTTGGCAAAGTTACAAGATCCGGGCAGTGTAGTTCGTCAAGAGGAGTTTGACACATTAGAGCGCGGTCTGTCTTTATTCGATCAAATGGGAATTAAGTTGGATAACCTGTTTACGGGTGCCCGATTAAACCAAGAAGGTCAGCGTCAAGTGTTAGAGTTGGCCTTTGCGTCGTATGCGGCGCGTAGAAATGCTATTGACGGTTTTGTTGATAGAACAATTAAGGGCCGATCCTCTGGTGTTCCAGTTATGGATTTAACAGGTCGGGCCGATCCTTTTAGGCTGCCAAGTATTGAACTAAAAATAGGCGAAGATCGGTTGAGCCAGTTGCGCGATAGATACAAAGGCATACGACTTGAACGGAAAGAGTTTGATGTGTGGCGGGACTTGAGTAAAACAGGTTCAGCCAACAGTGATCAAGCGACCACTATAAACAATATCCAAAGGGCGCGCTTACTTCAAAATGCCAACGTTAATGCCTATGGCAATACTGGAACTTACTAATGCCAATAAGACTACAAGATTTATATGGGCTGACGCCCGAAGAAATAGCAGCGCGGTATAGTCCAGAGGAGTTGGATGCCCTGCTTCGTGACACAAGTGGGCCGGGCTTTATGGATCGCGTGCAGTCGGGCTTTGCTACTACGCCGGCGGGTGAGGTCAATATCCTGCGGCGTTTAGGCTATGACGTGTCGCTGGACCGTGGCACGCCGATGGTGCGCACGGCGGCAGGCACGCAGCCGGTAGACCCAGAAGGCTTTGATGCCGGCGACTTTGCTGATATGGTGGGTCGATTGCCGCGCACGCTTTTAGGCACATTGGGCGGTCTTGCTACATCTGTGGCCGGCGGTGTGCCGGGTGCAGCAGCGGGTGGCGTTGCAGGCGCCGGCATAGAGCAGGCGATTGGCAATTACTTAGGCAGTCAAGAGGGCGTCAACGCGCAGGATCTTTTGGTCGAGGGTGCGGTGTCGGGCGTTGGTCAGGGCGTTGGCTTGGGTCTTAGTGCAGGGCTAAGAAAGCTCGCAGCACCGTTTAAGGGTTCGCTTTCGCCTGAGTTGCGCAGTGGCGTGGTCGATCAAGCAGCACGGTTTGGCGCAAAGTATGGCGGCGACTTAGAGAGCAAGCTGCCGTTAAGCGCGCAAACGATGAATCCGACATTGCAGATGGTAGAGCAGCGCGTTGCTGAGTCGCCGGCAACATTGGGTCGTTTTTCGCGCGAAGTGCAGCAGCCATTTGAGGCTGAAACTAAGCAATTATTTGACCGTATGCTTGGCAATCTGGACATAGCAAAAAGTGCAGACACGCAGTCGGTGTATCAAGGTGCTATTGACGCCGGCGTCAACGCGCGAGAGACGGCAGTCAATCAAGCGTATAAAGATCTGAACGAGATCGTTTCGAAAAATATGCGCGTGACGGCACCGGAGACGTTAGATGCCTTAGAGCGCGTGCGCAGTCGCATGGGCGCCGGGTCGGAGTTTGAGATAAGCCGACCGACCAACGATATGCTGGACAAGTTGGTCCGTGACGCAGAAAAGGTCACGACGTTTAAAGAGTTGGATGATCTGCGGCGCATGGTAGGTGGCATTAAGCGTGGTGGCAGCGAGGAGCTACGCGCGACCGGCATTGCTGCGCAGCTCAACGACATTTATGGCGCACTGGCACGCGATGCGGAAAACATCTTTATGCAGGGTGGGCGATTAGATGAGGACCAGTTGGCGCAGGTCATGGCGCGCGAGTCAGAGGTGGCGGCACGTCGAGCGGCTGTAGGTAGCGCCAAGCAGTTGGACTTGGTAAACATTTCGCAGGCCATTGAGCGCGTTGGTGGGCTAAATACGGCTAAGTTGCCGGGCAACATATCGCCGCGCGTCATGCGTCGTCTGAGAGGCGTAGAGACGATGATGCGCAACGCCAACCGCAAGCCGTTTGAGTTGGATCAGATGGCCGAGCAGTTACGCCAGCGGTATCCGCAGGTGGGCATAGAGACGCCAGATGATCTGCTGGAGGCGCTGCGCCGCGACGACCGCTTTTATCGACGGGTGGCTGAAGATGTTGACGATGAAGCAGCCAGCATGTTTGCCGAGCGTGCGCAGGATTTTGATTTCCGCAACGTCGATGCTGTTGAGTCTGAGATTCAGTTTATGGACAGCAATGAGTTGACTGGTTTTGGCAGTAGACTGGCCGATGCGGTCGAGCGTGGCGATATGAGCAAGTTTGACGCGGATCGACTGACAACGCGCGTCAATCAACGGTTAATGGATTTGGAAGGCGCGTCAGAAAGCACGCGCGCGGCAATGTCTCGTTTGGCCGAGCAGCAGGACATACGCGCTAGCCAGATACACCGCGAGATGCCGGCACGCGCGCAAAAGGCGCTGGGCTTGGCACGCGAGGATTTTGCACTGATGGATTTGAACGCTGCTAGTCTATTGCGCGATCCAAGCACGTTAGAAGGGCTGGCGCCGCGTGTTATGCGGTCGGGTTTTCAGCCGGCGCAGGTGCTGGAGTTAAAGCAGGTGCTGGGCGCGGTAGACACGCCGCAGGGTGTTAAGGCGACCGCAGAAGGACAACGCGCGTGGCAGATGTTGCAGGCTGAGATACTTACGCAGTTGCGCGATAAAGCAATGGTTAAGACGGGCGGCGACGACATCGTAAGCGGCGCTAAGTTAGAGACGGCTATTGATGGTTTAGGCGGCACTGCTGCTAACGGCGAGCGTAAGTTGCGCGCTCTTTTTGGCGATGAACTGGCCGGCGACCTTATTGACTTTGCCAAGATGATGCGTGAGGCGCGTGTTAGCGAGCGATATGCAAACAGGTCGCGCACAGGCAACGTCAATGAAATATCCAATTTTTTCCGCGATGCTTTTAGGACGCCCTTTGCAGTGCTGGGCAAATATCTGACACAGGTAGGCGTAGGTGCTGGCGTTATCACGCCCCGGGGTCGCCGATTTTTGACTGAGGGCGCGTGGCAAGACGCAACAAGCCAGCGACTAATCAATACGCTTGGACGCGCAGCAGGGCAGATTAGCGCACGCCAGTTTGCAGGGCAAAACAGATAACGGCACACGGCCCGTTAAAAAAACCATAAGACCGTGGGAGAATTTGCTGAATGAATTTAACAGCAGTAAAGACGTGGGCCAGCGGCGAGACGCTAACAGCAAGCGATCTCAACTCTGAATTTTCCAATATTTACGACCATACTATTACCAACTCAGACCTCGACAGCACCGGCTCCTATGTGCTGGGCGAGCTGGTAGTCGGGGCGGGCATATCAACTGCTGACGGGGGCCAGCTCCACGTCCATAGCGGCAGCGCCGGCACAGTGCAGGCCCACGCCGATGCAGACGAGGCGGTGTTTGAGAACACAACGGCCAGCGGCCTGACGATACTCTCGGGCAATACGAGCGCGGGGAACATCTATTTCGGCGACGACGGCGACAACGACGTCGGCAAAATCAGCTACAGCCATTCGACTAACGCGCTGACAGTTACGACCAACGGCACGCTCGCGCTGACCGTATCCTCGGCGCAGTTAGCTACGTTTGCCGGCGCTGCGACCGTCACGGGCCTAACGACGGCTACCGGCGGCATAACGAGCGGCGGCAACATCATCTCCGACACCGACAGCACGGACGATCTGGGTACGACCTCTGTGCGGTGGGCTAACGTCTACGCTGACAGTTTGGGCGATACGGGGCAGGACTTAGGCATAGCGGCTACGACGGTCAACCTGCCAAGCGGGTTTGTTTTTGATTACAACGCCGCCGATGTAACCATCACCCATAGCGCCAATACGCTGACGATTGCCGGTGGCACGCTCGTAGGCACGATCAACCCAGACGCCTCCTCTGTGCTGGCAAACGGCGTTACCGCAACAACGCAGTCGGCATCAGACAACTCGACTAAGGTTGCCACGACAGCCTACGCTGATGCAGCCGCAGCCGCCAGTGCTGGCACGCCGGGTGGCTCTAACACACACGTCCAGTTTAACAACTCAGGCGCGTTTGGTGGTTCGGCTAACCTCACGTTCGACGGCACGAACCTAACCGCTACGCTCTCTGCAACGAGCGTGCTGGCAAGCGGCGTGACGGCTACTACACAAAGCCCATCGGACAACTCGACCAAGGTGGCAACAACGGCATACGCTGACGCGGCGGCTTCTGCCTCCGCAACGCCCCCCGGTGGAGCCAATACACAAATTCA